>WASW01032262.1_pt1 | contig 26998 bp, 25 predicted proteins | sample 5698521 | NCBI WGS metagenome assembly WASW01 (sample SAMN11175560, study PRJNA528189) | sponge metagenome | isolation source: marine sponge | host: Leucetta | place: Antarctica: Western Antarctic Peninsula, King George Island | collected 2013-01
CAATAAGGGGTCGCTCCGGCGCGGCGATCGCTGCACCGACCGCCATCGGGATACCAATACCAATGGCCCCGCCATTAATTTGCAACCATGTATGCGGGTTCGATGTGCTGGTGACTGGGAAAAAATGCCGTCCGGTGGTAATCGCTTCATCAACAATGATGGCATTTTCGGGAATCGCGTTGGCAATGACAGAGACGATACTGTCCGGATCAAGTGCACCCAATGCCGGCGGCGGTAACAGAAAGTCGGATACGGGCGCAGGTGACGTTCGCACCCCAAGTTCGTCAGCCAGCATTTCAAGCGCCAATCTGCCATTATCGGCTGGCCCGGCCAGTTCGTGAACCTGGCACCCATCGGGCAGGAAACGGCTTGGTTTGCCAGGATAAGCGAAAAATGCAACAGGGTCGCGGGCTTCAATCAAAACCACATGTTTAAATTCTGCCAGCATTTCAAGTGCGTGATCAACGACATAGGGAACACGATTAACCGCGACCCGACCGGCACCGCGTTCAGCCCGTGCATTGGAAGTCTCGGCCAAAAGTTTTGTCTCAAGCGAACCACCCACGATACGGCCCGCCATTTCAAGCGGCTCGCTCCGCAATGCCCGCCCGCCAATCAGTAACAAAGTCGGCTCGTTTGACCGGAATATTTTGGCGATCTCACGGACCTGATCGGCATCCGGTGCATCAGGTTCAGGTGGTACTGACGCAGTGACGATGGGTTTGTCCGTCTCCGTCCAGGCCGAATCAGCGGGCAGGATTAGGGTCGTTATCTGACCAGGATGAGTGCTGGCCCGGGTAATCGCTTCTGCCGCATCGATACTTAGATCATCCGCCGTCGGCGATGTGTGGACCCATTCAGAAACTGGCCAGGCGATGCCTTCAATGTCTGAGGTCAGCGGGGCATTAAATTTGCGGTGATAAGTCGCATGATCACCAACCACGTTGACCATGCCGGTGCGTGATTTTTTGGCATTGTGAATATTAGCCAGACCGTTCGACAGGCCCGGCCCAAGATGCAGCAGGGTCGCCGCCGGCGTATCCGTCATTCGGGCATAACCGTCTGCCGCTCCGGTCACCACATTTTCCTGCAAACCTAGAACGCAGCGCATTTCCGGGTGTTTGTCGAGCGCCGCGCAGAAATGCATCTCCGACGTGCCGGGATTGGAGAAACACACATCAATACCGCCTGCCAGCAGAGTTTTCACAAGACTTTCCGCACCGTTCATCGGCAGCATCCTTTACATAAACAAAATATTATTTGGTGAAATACCGCTTCAGCCTATCGCAGGCCTCGCGCAAAATGTCATCGTTTTTCGAAAAACAGAAGCGGGCGAAATGATTGATATCCGCATCCTGATAAAACGCGCTCATGGGAATAGCCGTAACCCCGGCCTCCGCCGTGATGGTTTGGCAGAAACTGACGTCATCTCCGGTCCAACCGACGGAGCGAATATCAACCGACATAAAATAGGTACCCTCGACACTCATGATCTCAAACCCGGCGTCCGTCAGCCCCGCTGATATCAAATCGCGTTTGCCTTCAAGGTCGCTGGAAAGCGCGGTAAAATAATCGTCTTCTTGACCGAGGCCGAAGGCCACGGCGGTCTGAAGATTGCGCGGCGTCGTGAAGGTGACGTACTGATGCGCTTTACTGATCGGAGAGAGAAGTGCGGAACACGCGGTCAGGTACCCTACCTTCCATGCTGTCATGGAAAAGGTTTTCCCGGCTGATCCAATTCTTATGGTGCGCTCGCGCATGCCGTCAAACGTCATCAACGGCAGATGTTTACAGCCATCGAAGGTGATGTGCTCATACACTTCATCACAGACGGCATAGGTGTCATATTTCAGCACCAACTCTGATATAAACTGCAACTCATCACGGCCGTACACTTTGGCCGCCGGGTTATGAGGAGAATTGAGCAGGATCAATTTGGTTTTATCCGAAAAAGCGTCGCTCAGGGCTTGCCGGGGAAGATCCCAATTGGGTGGTTCAACCCGGACCAGCTTGGGTATCCCGCCAAGCCGTTTGACCAACGGCAGGTAACAGTCATACAGCGGCTCGATCAATACAACCTCGTCCCCTGGTTCAATTAGCGCCATCAGGCAATCACACAGTGCCTCTGTCGCCCCAGACGTCACCATGGTTTCCGTCTGCCAGTCGATATCAAGATTGTAGAACCGTTTGTTGTGAGCGGCGACGGCTTGGCGCAGTTCAGGCAATCCCATCATTGGCGGGTACTGGCTCGGTCCGACTATCGTTGCTTCTGCCGCCTTCTGACGCAAATTCTCCGGGCCCAGTTCATCAGGAAACCCCTGCCCGAGATTAATCGAGCCGTGTTCCATGGCAAGCCGGGACATGGTTTCAAACACGGTAACATCGGTTTTAGCGAATAGTGTATTGGTGGGTTTCATAAAGCTAAGCTCGCGAATTATTATTCTGCCATCTAACACGTTCCAATACTTCTGCGCCAGCCCATCAATCATGATAATTGCGATCTGGTACTGAATTTCGTAAAGTTCCGCCAAATCAATTCTGGAGAGTACATCATGTTGAAAATGGCCGCCGCAATGGGACGCCTTGGCACGGAAAGCGCCTTTGAAGTTCTGGCCCGCGCCAATGCGCTGGCGAGTGAGGGCAAAGACATCATCAACCTGGGTATCGGCCAGCCCGATTTTAAAACCCCGGACCATATTGTGGAAGCCGCCGTCAAGGCGCTGCGAGATGGTCACCATGGTTATACGCCCGCAAATGGCATCCCGGATATCCGCCGCGCCGTGGTCGCCGACATCGCCAAATACCGCGGCGTCGACGTTGACCCGGCCAATGTGATGGTCGTGCCCGGCGGAAAAGTGACGATGTTTTTCGCCATCTCGATGTTTGGTGAAGCCGGGGCGGAAATCATTTACCCCAACCCGGGGTTTCCGATTTACGAGAGTGTCATAAAATATTCCGGCGCAACACCCGTGCCCATGCCGCTGTATGAGGATAAAGGGTATGCCTTTGATGCCGACGAAGTGCTGTCCCTGATCACCCCTAACACCCGCTTATTGATTCTCAATACCCCATCGAACCCAACCGGCGGCGCCGTGCCGCGCTCGGAAATGGATAAACTCGCAGCCGGGCTTGAGCGTCACCCCCATGTCTGCATTCTGTCCGATGAAATTTATGGTCGTATGCTATATGACGGACGCGAACACGTTAGCCTGCTTGAATACGACCATCTGCGTGAGCGCACGATCATGCTTGATGGCTGGTCAAAAACCTATGCCATGACCGGTTGGCGTATGGGTTATGGGGTCTGGCCCTCCTCCCTGATCGATCACGCAATTCGCCTCTCTATCAACTGTCATTCGTGCGTCAGCGCGGCAAATCAGTACGCTGGTATCGCCGCCCTTGAAGGCCCTCAGGATGCTGTTGATCAGATGGTTGCTGCCTTCGATGAACGCAGGAAAGTGATTGTCTCTGAGATCAACCAGATTCCGGGTTTCTCCTGCCCCGAACCGGGCGGCGCATTTTATGCGTTTCCCAATATAACCGGCACCGGCATCAGCTCAATGGATCTGCAGAACAAACTGCTGAATGAAGCCGGTGTTGCGCTGATTTCCGGCACCAGCTTCGGGCATTTTGGCGAAGGTTACGTCAGGTTCTCTTATGCCAATTCAAAGGAGAACATTGTTGAAGCCATCCGCCGGATTAAAGACTGCCTGGCGGAATAGTATGCCAACGCTACCGCACCTGCATCTGTTAGTGCGTTTTGCCACCGCCTACTTATTCCCGGCCACAACATCCCTTAGAATATCCAGGACAATTCCCGTCGCCTGATCAACCAGCACAACATTGGCGCCGGAGATGATCCGCTCGGTTCCTTTCTTTTCAGGCGGAAGTTGGCTGTTCAAATCATTAGGCAGTTCGCGTTTGGCCAGTCCCGACGGTAGTTTGCCATTTTTTTCAAACTGTTTCTGAAGTCCTGGCGGCAATGATTTTCTATTGGCAAGGCCCTTGGGCATTTTATTGATTTTGCCTTTTCCCTTTTTCTTACCCTTGTTCTTGTTCTTTTTGTTCTTTTTACCCTTGTTCTTGCCCTTATCGGCTTTCCCGCCTTCGCCGCCTTCCGCGCCCTCGCCCCCTTGTTCGCCTGATGACGTCCCGGCGGTAGATGCCGATTGCCCGGTTACTGTATCAAGAACCTGTTTCAGAATACGCCCGCTAACCGTCGACGTGGAATCGCCTGTCGGAACGTTGGCTGTTTGCTGCGCCGTCGCTGTAGCACTATGCCCAAAAAAACCCTCTATGATCTTTTTCTCGGCCGCGCTGAACAATACCTGGCCCATTTGTTCGGCCGCCGTCTGCGCCGTCGCCGCGGTGGAATTTTTGGGTGGTGGCGGCGTTGATTGTGCCAGTGCCGGCACTGTCAGGTAGGATGATAAAAGTAAAGTGGCTGCGTATCGCGAGATGTTCATCGTTAAGCCCTTTCTTCTCGACCATGGGACGCTGCATTCAATCATACTCGAATTCCAGCATCTGTCAGTGCATCAATTGAACGGTGGAATCTCAACCATTTTGATATCAAATGTCTGCCAAACCTTGTGTATTGAAAAGGGATCATTCTTAAGCCATCGGTCCAATTCCGTGCGGTCGACAACCTCGACAAACAGGCTTGAACCGATATGATCACCGTAATCGTCAATAATACTGCCGCCCAGTATAAAGTCTCCGGCGGCCTTACGTTCAGTGACATAGTCAAGATGGGCTTGCCACGCTCCTCGGCGCCGTTCGGGGGCGTCGTCATCGGTACCATCTAACGCGGTGATATGAAACTGCATGATGTGCTCAATCATTATGATGGTGTCAGGGGGACAGTTTAGGTGAGCGGGCATCAGCATTCAATTCTATCCGACGTTACACCTTCAATTTACGGTAAATCCTGTTGTTTCCGCCACTGTGCGCGAAGTGCTTTTCCTTCACCGATGAATTGGTCGTCTGTAGTTTCGCACGAGCCGATCCGATCAAGGCGAAAATGCCGAAAACCGACCCTTAGTTCACACCAGGCACTGAGGACAACAACCTCTACGTAATACAGAATGGCAAGGGGTTTGATTATTCGATTGCTCAGGCTTTCGTCCGCATCTTTGTAGGAAATCTGCAGCTTGGTTTCCGCGCGAATAGCGCGGCGTAAAACCGCCGCGTCAACCTGCCCAGGTGGTTTAGCTCCCCACCCTGAGACATACAGGGCTCCGGCATCGAGGTTATGCTCGGCTTGGTCAGGCAAAACGTCCGCAATTTTCGCGCTGACACTATTTGATGCGGTTTGCAGCCCAACATCTCCAGTCCGGCGGAGCAGCGCCAGACCAACAACGATGGCTTCAGTCTCTTCGCTGGTGAACATCAAGGGCGGCAGATCGTAACCCGCGCGCATGATGTAACCAATGCCTGCTTCGCCGTCGATCGGCACCCGCATCGCCTGGAGGGCTGCAATATCGCGGTAGATCGTGCGCGGCACAACCTCAAGTTTATCGGCGAGTTCAGCAGCCGTGACCGGGCCATCGGCACCGCGCATAAGCTGAATAATTTCGAACAGTCGGTTTTGTCGGCTCATGGCACTCCTCGTTTTGTCAACCGTCCGCACTATAACAAAACACTACTGACATCCAGTTGTCAGTAGTGTTTTGTTATACACCTCAAATCAACACTTAATTTTTCAGGATTTGAGGACCGCAATGACACAAAATGAGATTTTAAAACAAGGTTTTGAGACCAACGCGATTAAAATGGAACCGCACTGGCTGGTCAGTTTTCAAGCCCCCGCCACAGACGTAGACCGGATATTTAATCGGATCACGGATTTCACCGCGCTTCAGCATGGTAAAACCGACAAGAACGCGTATCGCGCGCCAAGCGGACAAGAATATTATCGCCCGCTTGAGGGCACTCCGACGGGCGCCGAAGATGCGGTCAGAAAACGCCCCGGCGTTGATGAAGTCCGGTTGGTCATTCCGCAAGATCAAGACGTCGCGGACAAAGTGATCGAAGCGATCTATGAGGTGCACAGCTACTATGAACCTGTAATTTATATTCAGGAGGTGCTGCGCTCTTGTGGTAAGGGCCTTGACGATCAAGATAATCCTCACCGCTGGTGGAATAAATCGGGCGACTGGAAGGACCAGGACGTTTCAAATGGTTAAAATTCCTATTCCGATTAACAACTTAGACTAACCCTTGTCACGGCCTCAGCCGGCGCCTGGAGCACGACAGGATTCTTTACCCGCTCATTCCCCTCGACAGTGCAACGATGTTGTTCTGGCGGGGGGGTTGTTCTGGCGGAGGTGTTCTGGCGGAGGTGTTCTGGCGGAGGTGTTCTGTGGCATAATTGAGATGAGCCCGCCGCGCTCAGGTGCGGCGCCGGCAATGATAACAGTGCTGATACCGCGGCAGGTATAATTATGATGTCACCAAATAAACGCCTCAAGTGTCCTTCGGTGCCATACAACAGCCACAGTCATTTGGTATAGGAATCGGATGCCGGGTTTGAGCACGGCAATGGCCCCCGCGCCGGGGATGTACACAATTTAAATTGTGAATTTGATTTCAACGCCCCCTCGGGCTGGCAACGACAGGTGTTCTTGGTTGAGTGAGCTCTGTGGCAGAGTTTTGACAAACCATCGGGTTTTAGGGGGGTAAATGGGGGTATCTCTATAATTGCCTCACTATTATTTGAGTGTTTTTTTAGCAACTGCCTATTTTTTAATCACCGCCATTGCTGTAGATACGAGCAAATTTGCTACCGGTATTTCGTAACTCATTGATATCAAAACAATTATTTATCCATCTAAATTGGCACGGATAGTGCTAGTACAGGCGTGAATGGGCGCGGACTTATTTTTTGGTCTGACGGCCAATAAATTTAGCGGGTTCCTGAAATCGGGGCCCGGGGCCATTGAGCAGGATTAATATGAAAAAGATCGAAGCCATCATCAAACCGTTCAAACTTGACGAAGTGAAAGAAGCGCTTCAGGAAGTCGGACTGCAGGGCATTACGGTTCTCGAAGCCAAGGGGTTTGGCCGGCAGAAAGGCCATACGGAACTGTACCGAGGGGCCGAATATGTGGTCGATTTTTTGCCCAAGGTTAAACTTGAGATCGTGGTTGACGACGACATGCTTGAGCGTGCCATCGAGGCTATTCAGACGGCGGCCCATACGGGACGCATTGGGGATGGTAAAATATTCGTTGTTCCCGTTGAGGAAGCCATTCGGGTTCGGACCGGCGAGCGCGGGTCGGAAGCCATATAATTGAAATTTTTGGCATCAGTATTTTAATATATTGACGCACCACTTTTACAATGTAGTCGATTATCCAAACATAAAGGAATTTCACCATGACGTTTAACTGCAAATCCGCAGATGATGTTCTCAAAATTTTAAAAGATGACGATATCCCCTTCGTCGATTTGCGGTTCACCGATCCTCGCGGTAAATGGCACCACCTGACCATGACGTCGAGCTTCATCGATGATGACGCCTTTGTCGACGGCATCATGTTTGATGGCTCATCGATCAATGGTTGGAAAGCGATTAACGAGTCCGATATGACCTTGATCCCGGATGCAACAACAGCGGTTATGGACCCGTTTGCTGCGCAACCGATGATGATCCTGTTCTGTGATATTATCGAGCCGACAACCGGGCAGTCTTATTGCCGTGATCCCCGCTCTGTTGCGAAAAATGCAGAAGCCTACTTGGCATCAACCGGTGTCGGCGATACTATTTATGTTGGTCCGGAACCTGAATTTTTTGTCTTTGATGATGTCCGCTATAACGTTGATCCGCATTCCTGTTTCTTTGAGTTTGATTCCGAAGAAGGCCCCTACGGCACTGGCCGGATGATGGACGATGGTAACATGGGTCACCGGCCTGGTGTTAAAGGCGGTTATTTCCCGGTTCCTCCAGTAGACAGCGCTCATGATCTTCGTGCCGAAATGGTTACGGTAATGAAGGAAATGGGCCTCGACATGGATAAACACCACCATGAAGTCGCACCATCACAGCACGAGCTCGGCCTGACCTACGCGCCGCTCGTTAAATCAGCCGATAACGTTCAGATCTATAAGTACGTCACTCAGATGGTTGCCCATACGTATGGTAAAACGGCGACCTTTATGCCGAAACCGGTTGCCGGCGATAACGGATCTGGCATGCACTGCCATCAGTCGATCTGGAAAGATGGCAAACCGACGTTTGCTGGAACTGCTTATGCCGACCTGTCTGAATCCGCACTTTACTATATTGGTGGGATCATCAAACACGCAAAAGCGATCAACGCCTTCTCCAATCCGTCAACCAACAGCTACAAACGCCTGATCCCCGGTTTTGAAGCGCCGGTTCTGCTGGCTTATTCGGCCCGTAACCGGTCTGCATCCTGCCGTATCCCGTTTGCCACGTCACCGGCAGGTAAACGTGTCGAGGTTCGTTTCCCGGATGCTAACGCCAATCCGTATCTTGCTTTCTCGGCGATGCTGATGGCCGGCCTTGACGGCATTCAGAACAAGATCAACCCCGGGGACGCCATGGACAAAGATCTTTACGATCTTCCGGCGGAAGAATTAGCCGATATTCCAACCGTTTGTGGTTCGCTCCGCGATGCCATGACCAGTCTTGATGAAGACCGTGACTTCCTCAAGAAGGGCGGCGTCTTCTCCGACGACAATATTGATGCCTACATGGAGCTCAAATGGGAAGAAATATACACCCTTGAGCACACACCGCATCCGGTAGAATTCAAGATGTACTACAGCGCCTAATATTCTAATTACAAGCAACCTGCTAGACTTGGGCCGTCCTTCGGGGCGGCCCTTTTTTTTGTCACTACACCTAACTGGACTCTTACTTTAGACTCTAACTACTCTTATCACACACCGTACAACCGTGGACGGACCTGATTGTTAGACTCATCATCCAGACACCATAGACTCAATACCAAAACATCGTATAATTAGACTCTAATTCAATCACTAAACAACCATAACATGATGAAAAATATATCTTATTCCGCAATACGATTCTTAAAGTATTAAGATTTGACAGCATTCAATTAAACTGTCTAAATAAATCATTAACAAAAATGGACAGTTAATTTAGACTCTATAAAATGACCCAACAGGAACTCACCAGCACTGATTTTCTTACGAGGACCGGCATATCGAGGGCGACCATGTATAACTATGTGGCTCTCGGAATTTTGCCCCGTCCGCTCGTTAAACGCCCGAACGAGGGTGATGGACGCGCGAAACGGTTGAGTTATTTTCCTGTCAGTGCGATCGACAACTCCGCCAGAGTCAATGAGCTGAAACGGGGGGGAATGACAATGAATGAAATTAAGGTGGCGTTGCAAGGACCTGAGAATAAGAGCTTACAGGAACCGACAAAGGTTATCCTGCCAGAGGGGCAACTGGATAGTGCTATAGGTTTGGGTGAACAAAGTACCACTGACCAAGACCCGCCTACGTCAGATAGTCATTACCGATCATCAGAGGCCCTTGCGATGCCGCAGTACCTTGGATTGGATTCTGTTTCAGGTCCGGCTTACATGGTTAATAATCAGTTTGAAGTGGAATGGTCCAATGGGCCGTCCAACGACGATTTATTTTGCCTGACAAAGGGATTATCAGAAGATATTACCGAATGTAGTGTTTTTCCTTTGCTTCTCAATCAAGAGCATTTCCAGTCCGCAGTTGACCGCGATGAAATTCTTAGCTTTCACCTGATTGCCGCCAAAAACCGCATTCCGAGATCCAAGCTTTATTCCCTTGGGACGATGATGGAGGGCGATGATCTTGAAACCTTGCTTAAGTCTTATGACGAAGTAGAAGCTGCGGACCGAGCAACGTTGCTTCACACCACAGTCAATATGGCGTCCGCGGACCAACCCGCTGCCTGGTATGTCATTTATGCTTCATTTTTTCGTGAAGGTGTCTTTTTTACGTATGAACCATCCCTCAGCCCAAGCGATACTTTACTTGAATTGCTTGGCCGGCGTGACATCGTCATTCGCGAATTGTTAAAGCGCCGAAGGCCTTATCTTACGCCATTGTCCGTTATGGTCGCGGATATCCAGAATTCCGTCAAAATCTGCGCCGAATTACCGCCTGAAGAATACTTCGAACTGATCAACCAGATCTGGTCGACGATGGAGCCGATCCTGCGTAAATATCATGCGACCCATGGAAAACACGTGGGGGACGGTCTATTGTGTTATTTCTTTCCACAACCTGACAGTAATTACGTTCTCAATACCTTGCGTTGTTCGCAGGAAATGCAGGAAGCTATGCAAAAGATCAGCGCCGAATGGCGGGCCCGCAAAACCTGGACAAACGAGTTGATGCTTAATATTGGCGTGGATGAAGGACAGGAATGGTTTGGGACTTATCAAACCAATACTCATCTTGAGTTCACCGTGCTCGGAGACACGGTTAACCGCGGCGGTCGGCTCAGTGATTTTGCCAGTGACGGTACGACCTGGGCGTCAAAAAATCTTGTCGGCAGCCTTACACAAAGTGAGCGTGAGACTATCCGTTATGGCGTCCATAGGATCAACGGAGATGGTGAAAAGATTTTTGTTAATTCTACGTTTTCTCGAATATCAAATCTCGTTGATCTGGAACTACCTCAAAATCAAAAATTAATGGACCTCGGTTCTTTGCCTGTTACCGAGATCACGTCGGTTGATCCAGCAGGTTGAAGAAACCAATGTGTGCCCCTCAGTGCTGCATCCCGATCTCTATTCAAACCAGATCGGGTTTGACCAGGCACGTTTTCCCTCTGCATCACTAACTGTTACCCGTACATAAGCGTCCTCGAACCGGTCAGTTGGGAATGATGCCGCCTCTAATTGATCGCCCTTCAAATGTTTTGCCCGCGACCCACGCCCCTGGATGGAGATAAAGGAAGCCGGTGAGCATTTCACGTGGATGTCACCGTTCTCAATCTTGATATCGTGGATCTCCGGCCCTTGACTGGAATAATAGCGGCCCGCTTTCAAAGAAGAGAGCAATGCGTCTGGCTCAAGACTATCTGCATGAACATTAACCCAGCCACCAAACACGTCGTGCGTTAGTTCATGGGCATCGTCAGTGGCAAAACCAGTGAGCCGCTTGCCCGCGTTCAATAACTGATCACAGAACGGCCAGCCTTCGCCTCGGTCAACTTCTACCTGCGTGCCATGATTGTAAATTTCGATTGCATGAGCACTGTCAATCAAATTTGCGTCTTCGACCGTTAAGCCATACCAGGACGGATGAACAATACCGATAAAGGCGCCTGCGTCCGCGGCGCGTTTTGCAATTTCGGCAGCGCCTTCACCCGGTTCTGGTTTCGCAAAATCAAGAGGAATCCCAACCGCAAGAATGTGCCAGATCTCCCCGATGGAGGTCTCCCCCTGATGCAGCTCTGCCGCAATCAATGTTGTGAAATTGTCGCGCCTATATGGCCGTGTATCAGATACCGGGTAATCAAACCGCTCCATAAAGTGTTCACTGAGTGCCAAAAAGTCATATCCGGCATCTCTGTAGCGCCCACATACATCTTCCAGTTCCAGAACACCGTCTGAATTGGTCGAATGGGTATGTAGATTACCACGATAGAATGAACCAGAGCGGCCGAAAGGTAAGTTTTTCATAAAAAATCTCAAACTTAAATATCGAGGCTAATCCGATATTGTAAATTAATGGAACAGGGAGCAAAATTGTCAGTTTATTTACGTCGTGGCAGTTTAATTTTGAAGGTGCGTTCACCGTCACCATGAATACTATCATGAGCCCGAATAACGATTTCCGATAACCCAACCGGCACCTGAACATTACCGATCGAGCGCGTGAAAGGCTGTTCTCCAACATGAGGGTGGTAAAGCACGCGCGTCGCGATCACTGTGCCGTCGGTCGATATAATATCGAACTTGTCCGCGTAATGAGTCCAACCCTCATCCTTATGGTAGACGGTAGCAGATACGGCATAGGTTCCGTTGGAATTTGCAGTCACGGTCGCATCCAATACGGCCGTTTCGCCCGCAATTGCGCCGGTCGAAATGCCCAAATTGGCCGCAACACCGAACGTAAAAGCTAAAGCCAAATTTTTCATAGCCGTATTTCCCTTAAATGCACCATGTGGGTCACGATTATACAAAAATGCGCAAATTTCTCATCTGTTGCAACCCTTTAGAAAGATGAAAAACAAATATATTGCTATTTTGTTCCATTAATGTATCATGTTTGTTCAAATATACATTGAGAGGAAACACAAGATGGTTAATCAGACATTCATCAAAGATTTTGCGGCACTCACACTTTTATTCGCTAGCGGCTACATGCTGTCATTAATTACGTGACCTACCCATTAATGCTCACGCGATTTCAGGAACTTTGCGTTTGGACCCGTCTTCGTTCAACGCAACAAAAGTAAAGACCCCTTCGGTCACTTTCATCTCTTCTTGAGATGTTTCCCGGCGGATAATCCAGGCCTCAACTTTTGCAGTGATCGAACTGTTGCCCGTTTTTAGCACTTCAACGTAACAGCTTAGGACATCACCAATATGAACGGGTTTATGAAATGTGAAGCCATTTACGGCAACTGTTGCAACCCGTCCTTCAGCGCGGGCATATGCGGCGATACCGCCAGCGATATCCATCTGCGACATCAGCCATCCGCCAAAGATATCTCCTGCGGGGTTCGCATCTGCGGGCATCGCCAGGGTTTTTAGGGCGAGCATGCCTATCGGCGTGTTCAAATCTGCGGTGCCGAGACCGCTATCAATACTGGAATTCATATCTATCACCCAATCGGTAGTCGTTTTACATACAATATGTAGTCATCTTTTTTTAGTAAACACACTGTATCGTGCTTGTCGAGAGCGGTTTCACTTTCTAGGATGGAGCATTCACTTTGCCATTGAACACGGTCAACAATACGACGATGACAGATTTATTTAATCATGCAGAGACAGTAGCAGCCGAAGCGCCCAAACCGGCGCCGAAAAGTGCACCGCCATCGAATGGTAATTCGGCCCCATCGCCTGCGCCTATACGCAAACCGCCCAAGGTTGATAGCAACAGTTATTCAGCTAAAGACATTGAGGTGCTGGAGGGGCTTGAACCCGTTCGCCGGCGGCCTGGAATGTATATTGGCGGCACTGACGAGCGTGCACTGCACCACCTTGTTGCCGAAGTCCTCGACAACTCTATGGATGAGGCGGTCGCTGGACACGCCAGTTGGATAGAAATGGAACTGCGGGAAGATCAAACAGTTGTCATAACCGACAACGGTCGCGGTATCCCAACTGACCCCCACCCAAAATTCAAAGACAAGTCAGCCCTTGAGGTTATTCTAACCACCCTTCATTCAGGCGGGAAGTTTTCCGGTGATGTGTACGAGACGTCCGGCGGTCTTCATGGTGTTGGCCTGTCAGTGGTCAATGCACTCTCCGATTTTCTAGAAGTCGAAATTGCACGTGACCGTAAGATCTGGCAGCAAACCTATTCACGTGGCGCGCCCACAAATTTGCTTACAGAAATCGGCACGACCCAAAACCGTCGCGGTACCCGGGTCTCATTCCACCCTGACCCTCAAATTTTCACCCTTGGGCATCAATTCAAACCCGCATTGCTCTATCGGATGGCGCGGTCAAAAGCTTACTTGTTCCGCGGCGTTGAAATTCGTTGGAGTTGTGATTCCAAACTCATCAAAGCCGATGATCAGACGCCGGATAAGGCAACCCTTCATTTTCCGGGTGGGCTGGCCGATTACCTGACATCATCACTGGACAAACGACGGACAGTTACCCCCTTGCCTTTTGGTGGCGAGGCCAAATTCACAGGCGGAATAGGAAAAGCAGAATGGGCTGTTCACTGGCCTATAGATGAAGACGGCTTCTTCAATTCATACTGCAATACAGTTCCAACCCCGCTTGGCGGCACTCATGAGCAGGGCATGCGCTCTGCCCTGGCCAAGGGTTTGAGGGCTTACGGCGATTTAATCGGTGATAAATCAACGTCTAAAATCACAGCGGATGACGTGGTTGGCGGTGCCTGTATTATGTTGTCAATATTTATTTCTGACCCGCAGTTTCAGGGGCAAACAAAAGACAAACTGTCAACAGTCGAAGCCCAACGCCTCACCGAAAATGCAATTCGTGATCATTTCGATCATTGGCTGTCAGCAACACCAGACGCTTCAAAAGAACTTATTGAACACGCAGTACGACGCGCTGAAATTCGCCTGAAAAGACGGCAGGACAAACAAACCAAACGGCAATCGGCGACTAAACGCCTGCGCCTGCCTGGAAAATTGACTGATTGCACCCGTTCAAGCTCAGAAGGTACGGAGATTTTTATCGTAGAAGGTGATTCTGCTGGTGGTTCAGCCAAACAAGCGCGGCTTCGCGAGACCCAGGCGGTATTGCCACTCCGCGGGAAAATTCTAAACGTTGCCAGTGCCACTAACGAAAAACTTCGCGCAAATCAGGAACTTTCCGATTTGGTCGAAGCACTTGGGTGCGGTACGGGTGACGCCTTTATGGAAGATGACCTGCGCTACGAGAAAGTCATTATCATGACGGATGCTGATGTGGATGGTGCTCATATTGCGTCGTTGCTGATGACATTTTTCTTCCGCCAAATGACTAAGATGGTGGAAAAAGGACATCTTTACATCGCCATTCCGCCTCTGTACCGCATCAGTCAAGGCGGTAAAACGCTGTATGCCCGTGACGACTTGCATAAAGATGAATTGATGAGCACGGAATTTAGTGGGCGTGGCAAAGTCGAAATCAGCCGTTTTAAAGGTCTTGGTGAAATGCCATCACGGCAGCTCAAAGAGACCACTATGGACCCGAATAACAGAGTTTTGCTTAGGGTAACAGTTCCCGGCGGTCACAATGACGATGAAATCATCGAAGCCCGTGAAACAGAAAAAATCGTCGAAAATTTAATGGGGAAAAAACCCGAAAAACGATATCAGTTTATTCAGGAAAACGCCCAATTCATTGGAGATTTGGGGCTCGACGTCTAAATCCAGACGCCAAATTCAGACCGGCATAACTTCAGTTGAGTGCAATCCGGTGTCTTCTGATACACCAAGCATTATATTGAGGTTCTGTACGGTTTGCCCTGATGCTCCCTTTCCAAGGTTATCGAGCAGTCCCGCGATAAGCACTTGCTGATTATCCTCATTGGCAAATACATGCAGGCGCAATTCATTAGTGCCGTTCAAACCTTCAGGGTCCAATCTATTGATTTGAGCCGCATCTTCTATGTCTGGCACGGTAATATATCTACACCCTGCATAATGGTCCGATAATACCTGATGTACGTGCATCGGCGATGGCGTTCCTGGCAAGGCCCAAAGCTGCAGCGGCATTTGGACGATCATCCCCTGACGGTAACGACCAACGCTGGGGGAAAATAGCACGGGGTGATCAAGGCCGCCCCATTTGGAAATTTCCGGCAAATGTTTGTGTGTTAATGACAATGCATAATTAAAGAATGATGCCGTCGTGTAATCGGGTGCGTTTTCATCTTCAAAAGCAGCAATCAGTTGCCTTCCACCACCGGAATATCCGGATACACCATTGATAGTGACTGGCCAATCGCTCGGTAATACCCCTGATTTAACCAGCGGGTACAAAATGGATATTGACGAGATCGCATAACAACCTGGATTGGTCACCCGTTTGGCGAGAGAAATTTTTTCGACCTGACCTGGTTCAAATTCTGGAAACCCATAAACCCAGCCATCAGAAACCCGGTGCGCCGATGAGGCATCGATCACTTTGGTGTCTGGGTTTTCGATCATAGAAACTGCATCACGTGCAGCCTCATCAGGCAAACATAGAATGGCAATATCCGCGTCGTTCAAAAGTGCCTTACGTGCAGCGGGATCCTTACGATCTTCTTCAGTCAGACTGATAAGGCGAAGATCATCGCGCTCAGCAAGGCGCGCCCGGATTTGCAATCCAGTTGTGCCGACTTCGCCATCGATGAACACCTTTGCCGTCATTACCTTACTCCCGAATACCGCCTGCAATTGCTCGCGAACTGGTGATCATACGGAAAACATCCGCCCGGTCACGAACTTCCTGTCACTGAGTGAAAACCGTATGCGCTGCCCGGTAAAAATTACCCAGCATCGTCCTCGTCATTATTTTGATTGATGACATCGGTGCCTTCACTGGCATCACTGATTGTCATGCCAACCAGCGTTCCGGTATCGCCGGACATAATCTGCGCCGCCAATAGGTTCTGCGAATTAATCCCCCCCACTGACGCCGTTTTCATGTTCTGTCCTTGCCGCTCTGGACCACCATTTATCATGGATTCTGCAGCCATTCGTTTTTCAATCTCATGAGCAATCATTTTCTCGATTGCAAGGCGTTGATCCGCGGGTAATTCGGATAAGGACTCTTCTGTCAAACCCATGGCTTGCAACAGTTTTTCCCGCAGTTCTTCAATTTTTTGTTTGTGAACTTCCTCAACGTAGGCCCGCATACCGTGCTCACGAATGAACTCAAAATCGCCTTCTTTTGGATTAATTTTAGATGTTTTTTGTTGACTCAAAATTTGATTTCTCGCCGCGCTGACTTCCGCCTTATTCCGGTCTGCATTAAGCACCTTCGAGAACGTATCTTCAGGTAATTTCTGATTAATAACCTGACCGGGATTTTCCACAGATGGTCCAAATTGGTTGTTATCGATTTTCATTTTGTTCTCCCTGGTTCTCAATGAGCGACTATCTCACGCAAAAATCACGCCATTAGGCGACTTGAGATTTGAAACTCTAACCTCTACCCTTTCACATGGAGGTCATCTTGAATCACTGTTCACTCCTCTTGTACTTGATCGTATTGATATCGGCACAACCTTTGAACGCGGCGTCGATGTAGCAGAAATATTTGGTTGGCGGTTACATTCAAATGGGCCCGACTGTTGACCATTCTCTATCATCTGCTGCTAACCCGCATGACATTCCGACAGCAGACCCGAGCGGTATGAACCGACACGGGAACCGAGGCGCTGTTAAAGGCGCTGTGGATTATATGAAGGCATGGCCAAATGCAGTCGCAATGATGCTCATTGATCAAGGCACCATTATATTCGAGGGTTATCAGGGAATAGCGAGTGAATCCCAAGATTTATACTCCATGAGCATGTCAAAAAGCATGACGTCGTTGGCGGTTGGGCGTGCCCTGTGTGACGGTTTGATCCACGACTTGGATGATAAAGCCGCTACCTACGTGCCGCACTTAAAAGGTAATAATCTCGGCAAAAGTACCATTCGGCAGCTACTGACAATGAGTTCCGGCGCGTTTGTCAGCGAAAAAGCCGGTAAACCGAAATTTAAAACACTCGATTTTCGCCTTGGAATGAATTGGGCTTTGCGCCGGGGCAGCATCAGTATTTCATCTATGTTATGGGGGAAAGTCTGGCGGGATATTGATGGTCAAAATTCACACCAACCGGGGAAACTATTTGCTTACAAGGCACATGACACTTTGGCATTGGGCGCCGTAATCCGCTCAATTACAGGTAAAAGCCTAGCTGCATACTGGGAAGAAACGATATGGGCCAGTGCGGGCGGTGTCGGTCCCGGGCATTGGGAGGCAGACATTGATGGTGCTACCATGGCTCATGCGGGACTGCAACTTCGCCTTAGGGATTGGGGCCGAGTGACATCGTAGATTGCTACGGAACTTAGTCATGATAATTGTTTTGGTCAGTATCTTCGAGATGCGACCAAGACCCAGATTACGAATTCCCATATCAATGATACGTCTCCTTCATTCGGAGGTTATGGGTATCAGTGGTGGACCGAAAATCTCAAGGCTCCTGGATTTTGGGCTAAAGGATTTGCCGGCCAAAATATTGGTATTGATCCTGAATCAGGGAAAATACTAATCCGATTTGGTTACAGCCAACCGGGCCGTGATACCAACCATATGTACGACCTGTTCAGGGTCTGGATTGCCGAGTAACTGATTATCGGCACTTTTTAACTTAATCTAAATTTCCGATGTGACAGGTAAATGACAGCTTCGGTCAATATCTAAATTGGGTATCGCTTACCAATCTATTGAGATTTGGTAATACACAGGGCGCTTCTTATGAATTTTTGCTGGCCAATGCTTGGTAAAAAGTCGTCGGATAAACCATTTTGGGAGAAAACAATGCTTATGACTTCAAGACGTTCAATGATCGCTATGGCCGGTGCCGCAGCGATCGTTTTGACATCCGGTATCGGCGTACAAGCGGCGGACCTCGATAAAATTCACTTCCTCATTCCCGGCGGCGCTGGTGGTGGTTGGGACGGTACGGCACGCGGTACTGGCGAAGCCCTCACCAAATCAGGTTTGCTGGGCTCGGCCTCTTTTGAAAACATGTCTGGCGGCGGCGGCGGCAAAGCCATTGCTCACATCATCGAAACTGCGGATCGTGCACATGGAACATTAATGGTGAACTCGACCCCGATCGTCATTCGGTCCCTTACCAAGGTGTTTCCCCAGTCCTTCCGTGATTTGACGCCAATCGCTGGCACAATTGGCGATTACGCTGCGTTTGTGGTCAAAAACGATTCCAAATACACCAACTTTGGGCAGGTTGTTGCCGACTTCAAAGCCAACCCAAAATCAGTGAAAATCGCTGGCGGTTCTACCCGCGGTGGAATGGATCATCTGGTCGCTGCGCTTGCGTTTAAATCAGCTGGCGGCAACCCTAAGGATGTTAAATACATCCCCTACGATGCTGGTGGTAAAGCCATGGCTGGCCTACTTTCCGGTGAAACCGAATTGCTTTCGACAGGCCTTGGTGAGGCTCTTGAGTTGGCTAAAGCCGGTCAAGTTCGTGTTCTCGCCATGACCGGTGACAAACGCATCAGTGACGCGCCTGAAATTCAGACCCTCATGGAACAGGGCGTTAACGCAACATTTGTTAACTGGCGCGGATTTTTCGGTGCACCAGGCCTCAGCGACACCGAAGCTAAAGCGTACACAGATGTTTTGGCTAAAATGTATGACAGCCCTGAGTGGGAAGTTGTTCGCAAACGCAATGGCTGGGTCAACATCTACAAACCCGGAAAAGAGTTTGTCTCCTTCCTCGAAGATCAGGAAAAGGTTATTGGAGATCTGATGCGTGAACTTGGTTTCCTTTAAACCGCGCAATCTTCTAACGGCGAACTGAAAGAGAGAAGCTATCCCATGTCAATCAGTAAAGATAAAGCAGGCGCACTTGGGTTTTTGGTGCTGGCAATATTTTACGGCTATTACGCTGGTGAAGTGAAAATGCTTCCTGGCGACGAAAATGAGCCGTTTAATGCCCAAACCATGCCAACGGCCCTCGCTTGGTTGACGGGGTTAGCTTCTTTCCTTCTCCTGGTACTACCCGGTCGAAACAAGGACGACGACGTCTTGGACGCCTTTCGCGGACTCAACTGGGGTCGTACGATCAGGTTGATGATTTTAATGGTCATTTATGGCCTGACACTTTCATATTTTGGATTTTTGATTTCCACGATCATATTCCTTATTGGCGGCATCTACACACTTGGTGAAAGACGCTGGAAGGTCATACTGTTGACCTCGATCCCGGTGACGATTGTCTTTTGGTTCATATTAACTCAGATGCTGGAAATCTATCTGGCTCCCGGAGAAATATTTTACTTAATGGGAATGATCAAATGATTGATGGTATCCTGCAAGGGCTGACGACGGCGGTAACGCCAATTAATCTTTTGATGGTTTTTGTTGGGTGTTTTGCCGGCACATTCATTGGAATGTTACCGGGCCTTGGCCCGATCTCTGCCATCGCCCTGATGATCCCTATCACCTACGGGTTCGATCCAGCGACCGGCATGATCCTGATGGCCGGTGTTTATTACGGCGCAATCTTTGGCGGCTCAACATCTTCTATTTTGATCAACGCCCCTGGTGTTGCTGGCACGGTGGCAACTGCGTTTGACGGGTACCCATTGGCCAAACAGGGGCATGCGGGTAAGGCCTTGGCACTTGCCGCCTATTCATCATTTAGTGGTGGTACGATCGCAGCGATTTTTCTTCTGATCGCAGCCCCAATGCTGGCTAGTGTATCGCTTAGTTTTCAATCCGCCGACTATTTTGCATTGATGGTTCTCGGATTAACTGCTGTATCCGCATTTGCCGGACCGGGAAAGTTTCTTAAAGCCGTGTTGATGACATTTCTCGGTCTTATTTTGTCGACCATCGGCACGGATCAGTCAGCCGGTGTCCAGCGTTTCACCTTTGGTACGATCGACTTGATTGACGGGATTAGCTTCCTGCTACTGGCAATGGCCACATTTGCATTGTCTGAGGCGCTGATGGCCGTCTTAAAACCTGATGAAGTATCTGCCGAAGCTGCAAAAGCAACACGCGGCGACCTCGGCAGCATGAAACTCACTAAGGCAGAAATTCTGGACGTCGCACCCGTCATTGCGCGAAGTTCTGTTCTCGGTTTCTTTATTGGCGTGCTCCCGGGTGCAGGCGCTACGATAGCTTCCTTTCTTGCTTATGGAATGGAAAGAAATTTCGCCAGTGCCAAAGAAAAACTGAAATTTGGCAAAGGCAGCTTGCGCGGTTTGGCGGCGCCGGAAACGGCAAATAATGCCGCCTGTTCCGGATCATTTGTCCCGCTTCTAACCCTTGGCATTCCCGGTTCCGGAACGACGGCTGTGATGCTTGGTGCATTGATTTCTTACGGCGTACAACCCGGCCCTCGGCTATTTGTCGAACAGCCTCAGGTATTTTGGGCGGTGATCATATCGATGTATATCGGCAATATCATTTTGCTGATTTTGAATTTGCCACTAATACCGTATATCGCCCGTCTGCTCTCCTTACCCAGGCAGATACTGACGCCGCTGATATTATTTTTCTCCCTGATCGGAGTGTATCTGGTTTCGTTCAATACATTTGATATTCAAATGATGGTATTGGTTGCTGCAATCGCGATTGCCATTCGCTTGATCGATTTCCCTCTGGCGCCAATGCTTCTCGGGTTCATCCTGGGCGGCATGATGGAAGATAATCTGCGCCGTGCTCTGGCGATCAGTGACGGTAGCATTTCCTTTCTGTGGGAGCGCCCAATAACGCTTGGCATTTTGGTCGTCACCATTCTGGTTTTAATCACACCGTTGCTGGGCCTCATGCGCGATCGCTATAAAACAAAAATTGCATCCCCCGCCGCACACCAAGACGGCGAATAAGAGAAGAAGTTATTGATCATGAATTGGCTAGATAATCTTAAAATCAGCATCAAACTGTTTATTGCTCCGGTATTTTTGTTTGTCGTTATTCTTGGAATGTGGCTTTCAACCGCGCTCATTTTCTCAGCCGAGAAACACACACTTCAGGTGCTTAAATCGCAAGCATTCGCAGAGGCCTCAGCAACACAGTCTCTAAACGTTACGGTCAATCGTATCCATGGCAATATGTTCCGGATTTTGACCTGGGACAGCAATGGGATCAATTCTGCACAGGTCGATGGACTGCTCGAACAATTGGTTAGCGATTTGAATCTGGCGACCGAATATCTTGAGGCGATGAAAGCAAGTAAGACAGACGCGCTTATCGCAGCATTTGAGGCCTATTCAAGCGACGTCGGTGAATTTGAAAAAGCATTTAATTTTGGCCGTGCATTAAATGTGATCAGTAAAGTGGACAAGGCATACAATTTGCTGACACCTGAATTGGCGAGCGTCAGTGATGTAACCTCAAAATCGGCTGGCGAAAACTTTGCCCAAGCAGAACAGCGCCTAAGCACTGCCACGAAAGCCTATACGATCGCGGTCATTATTGCCATTCTGGTTGCCGTTTTTGTCACTGTGACAATATCGCGCCGCATCGCAAACGCCTTGACCAGAACATCCCAAAATATCGAAAAAATCGCTGCTGGGGATTATACATCCGAATTCCAGGACGCCGGTCGCCGCGACGAAGTCGGACAAATGGTGCGTGCATTAGAAATTCTGCAAGATAAATCACAGTCTGCAAAGCGCTGCAAGCTGAGCAAGACATCAAGGCCAAAGAAACTGCCACGCGGCATTTGCAGTTGTCGAGCGCCGCTTCTGATTTTAATTCTTCTGTCAGTAAAACACTGGAGTCTTTTGAACACAATTTTACCATCATGCGCGACGCGTCTAACGCGACTAACAGATCTGCACAAGAAACGACGTCACATACGTCCGAGGCAGAACAGGGCATTCAGCAAGTTTCAGAAAACCTGAGTTCGGTGACCGAAGCATCGTACGGCCTTTCTGAGGCCATCAGGGAAATCAGTGGTCAGTTGCAACAGGCTACGTTGGTTACAAGCCGTGCACGTGAGGAAAGCGAGAATAGCGCAAATCAGGTTAATGCGCTGGCAGAAACTGCCGAACGTATCGGTGATGTGGTTATCATGATTTCAGAAATCGCTGATCAGACTAATCTGTTGGCTCTGAATGCTACAATTGAAGCTGCCAGAGCCGGAGACGCAGGCAAAGGGTTTTCTGTTGTTGCATCGGAAGTGAAAAACCTGGCGTCTCAAACTGCCAAAGCGACCGAAGATATTACCATCCAGGTCGACCAAATTCGAAACAATACATCGAGCGTCGTTAAAGCATTGAAGACCGTGACCAAAACGATTGGTGAAGTCGACGCGATCTCAACCACCATTGCATCTGCAGTCGAACAACAAGGCGCCGCAACGAACGGCATCTCGGAGAATATTCAGCAAGCAACTGGCCGTGTTTCAAGTGTGTCTAGCGTCGTGACTGCTGTGAACAAAAATGCATCGGAAAACGTCACTGGGTCTGAACAGGTGGTCAATGCGGCAACGTCGGTTCAGACTGAGGAAATCGCACTTCGCAAAGCAATCGGAAGTTTCATGAAAATTGTTCAAGAAAACCAGGAACCCGCATTGGCAGGATAAACTATTGGCGGCCGTTCAGCGCCTGCTCCCACTGAATGAGCAGTTTGGCCCGCTTTACCTGATCGAGATATACCAGTAACCCGGTACCAACTTTAATTGGCCGAAGACTATGCCCGCGGCGTTTGCGCATTCCATCCGCCGTATTATCCCCTTTTACGTCAGGGTGCACAGCGTTTAAACCTGCTTGTTCAGCCAACACCCGTTGTCCACGTGGGGACAATACGTAGTCCAGAAATTTCGCCCCGACTGCATGAGACCGTGCATACCGAGGAATCATTGCAATACGGGATAAGACAACGGTAAAGTCTTCAGGCAATAAGACTGCGATAGAAGGATCCCGCTTGGCCCGGGCAGCGGCGTACGAGCCGAGAACATTATAACCGAGAACAAATTTTCCTTCGGCAACTCGATCAAGAATGGCGGCGGTACTTGTATAAAGTTTCACTCCATTACGGCCAAATGCACGAACCAAGTTCCAGATAGCGGGATAGTGATCAACGTCCCGCGCCAGGAACAAAAGACCTAGGCCACTGCGCTGGACGTCATATGTCGCGATCTTTCCAAAAAATTCAGGATGATCGCGGGTCAGCATTTCGGTCAATCCAGCACGCGTTTTAGGCACTGTCCTGTTTTCAAAAAACTTTCTGTTGTAGACCATTACGGCGGGTTCAAACGTCACGCCGAACGCTTCATTTCGCCACACAGACCAGCGCGGCATTTCATCTGTAATTTCTGAACGATGCCGGCTGGCATAACCGTCATTGGTCAACTTCATTTGCAGGTCCATGGCCGAACTGAAGACGAAATCTGCAGTCGTTTTATTGTCATCACTTTCGCGAATAACCCGCTCATACAGATCCAGACTTTGAAGGTCATGGTAAAACACACTGACATTTGGGTACAACGATTGAAAATCATCAACAAGAGGCCGCGCCGCATCAATATCCGTTGTACTGTAAATTGTTAGTGAAGAAGAACTGACCTGCTTGGTTAATGCTGGAAACTTAAACACCTCCGCGTCCGCCGATCCAGAAACCGTCAGCCCAAAAACCAAACCCGCGGAAATCAGCCACTTCATTTTGAATTATTCCATAATAGATACATCATGGATCATTAGATCAAATTGGCCTGACATTTACCAACAAGTTTGTTTTCTCCGCTTCAACCGGGTGTTCACATAGGTTAGGATCAGACCATGAGAATTTTTCTTGTCGAAGATAATTCAGCACTGTCGGATGGAGTCTCAAGGGCACTGGCAAAAATTGGTTACGCCGTCGACACCATCGACGACGGCGAAGAAGCTGATGGTATTCTGGCGACGCAGAAGTACGATCTGGTTATCCTTGACCTCAATTTACCCGGGTTCGATGGGTTGGAAATTCTCCGGCGCATGAGATCACGGGGTGATGACGCCCAGGTTCTCATTTTGACGGCACGAGATGGCATACAAGACAGAGTCAGTGGCTTGGATCATGGCGCCGATGACTATTTGACGAAACCCTTCGAGCTTGCCGAATTGGAAGCACGTGTTCGGGCCCTTCTCAGACGGCGGGGCGGCACGGGATCGCCAGATATATTTCATGGAAAGTTACGATTTGACTCAATCGCTCGACGGGTATGGTTAGGCGATTCACCGATTGACCTTCCTCGCCGTGAATTGGGCCTGCTTGAGATATTATTGAACCGTGCTGGTCAAGTTGTGGGCAAAGATATCATTGCTGATGGCCTAGCCAACTTTGATGATGAAATTACGCCGAATGCAATCGAAATTTATGTATCACGCCTACGCAAGAGGTTGAAACCTGCCGGAATCGATATCCGCACTGTACGGGGACTTGGTTATTTGTTGGATAAACCATGAAGTGGCGCAATAAATCTCTGAGGCGGCGCCTGGCATTCTGGTTGATTGTCCCGCTCAGTCTGATAAGCGTTATTATGCTGTTTGAGGTCCGCTCCAGTGCTCGCACCGCCGCCAATCAAGCCTACGACAGGGTCCTGCTTGGCTCAGCATTAGCGATCAGTGAGCGGGTCGTTATTGACGGCAACGAAATACTCGTCGATGTTCCCTATGTGGCATTGGAGATGTTGACGTCGGCGGCGCAGGACCGTGTTTTTTATCAGGTGTCGGGGCCGAACAAACAATTTATTACGGGCTACTCCGATTTGCCGGACGTACCGGATGAACATTCAAATAAAACAAATACGCCAGTATTTTATGATGGCGTTTATAAAGGCGCTGACGTACGGATTGGTCTGGTATCGCGCTTTCTCTCAAGTCCCCGCCTGTCAGCCCGCGTTACCATCAAGGTTGCGGAAACCACCGAAGCCCGCAATGCACTGATTTCCGAAATGTTTGAAGGTGCCGCCTATCGGCAAGCGTTATTGATCATCGTCAGCGCCATGATCCTTTGGATCGGGCTTGAATTGGGACTACGCCCTCTGGTCAACCTTGAACAGGCCGTTAACCGGCGAAATCCGAAAGACCTGCGCCCAATTCTTCATGAGGTTCCCTACGAGGTGCGAAATCTGATCGGCGCAATCAATCATCTGATGGAACGGCTGGGCGACAGTATCGACGCGATGCAACGCTTTACAGCCAATGCGGCCCACCAACTGCGTACGCCACTGGCAGCCATTCAGGCCCAAGTTGAGCTGGCACTTGGCGAAAACGACCCGAAGGAAATTAACAAAACACTCTCTCACTTGCGTAGTTCCTCCGCCCAGACAAGTCGGTTGGTCAATCAGCTGTTGAGCCTTGCGCGGGTCACACCAGATTCCGCTTATACCGTCTCAGAAACCATTAACATGAGCCGTATTTGCGTTAATACAACCAAAGAAATGGTGCCTCTAGCGATTGATAATGGCATTGATCTTGGTCTCGAAAGTGAACCCGACCCCATAACGCTTATGGGCGATGCGACATTGATTGAAGAACTTCTGCGCAATCTAATTCATAATGCAATTTCCTATTGTTCCTCTGGTTGTCACGTCACTGTCCGCTTGAAAATAGAAGGCGGCCTTGGCGTATTGGAGGTCGAAGACAATGGCCCGGGCATCCCCAAAGCCGACCGAGATCTAGTGTTTGAGCGGTTTTATCGCATTCCAGAACCAGGACAGCCCGCCGGATGTGGCCTCGGCCTGCCAATCGTTCGCGAAATTATTAACCGCTATGGCGGCAGCGCTGAAATTCTGTCTGGCGCCAATGGTACGGGGACCTGTGTTAGAATAGACTTTCCGGTTGGGATCTGACCCGCATCGCGTTCTAACCAGCGTCGCCGAATGAGCTCTGTCGAACGCTCAAGAGACATTAGCGCGATAAGCCAATTCACGGTACTGGTAAAGGCCAGTTCTCAAAATTTGACGGATAACCCGTTGTCGATTACAGCGTTAATACTAGAGCAATTCCCGAGTAAATTGGTTCAATTTGCGACGACGTAATTGCGTGTTAATAAAGAGTTAGGGCATTTTCGGCGATCCAAAAATCTCCGGAAACGCTCTAGAGCAATTCCCGAGTAAATTGGTTCAATTTGCGACGACGTAATTGCGTGTTAACAAAGAGTTAGGGCATTTTCGGCGATCCAAAAATCTCCGGAAACGCTCTAGATCAGGCATTGTATATCGCGGTCGGCTTGAAATTGCGGGCTTTGTCTAGACCATACTTTATCCCTTCGACTTGATCTACCAATTGTACGGCCTCTTGCCTGTTTGCTCTAGCCACTTTCACCTGACGTTCGATATCAGCCAGCCGGGTATCCAGTTCAGTAAGCAGAGCACGATTGTTTGCCAAGCTCAGTTTCAACGCACGGACATGTGGCCTAATTAGCATGTCGCTTTTACTGTCAGCTCGTCTTAACGCTTCTGTTGTGAACCAGATCGCTAACAGGGGCATTGCAAATCCCAGTCCTCCAAGAACAGCGCCCATATGCTTTGACCCTCAAGTGCCCAATAAATATCTATTATACCCCGACTCATTGAGAAAGCGAAAAGAGTTTGCCAAATCCGTTTGGAAGGGTTCTTGTTGTCAACATGATTCGCGCGG
>WASW01049720.1_pt1 | contig 26962 bp, 27 predicted proteins | sample 5698521 | NCBI WGS metagenome assembly WASW01 (sample SAMN11175560, study PRJNA528189) | sponge metagenome | isolation source: marine sponge | host: Leucetta | place: Antarctica: Western Antarctic Peninsula, King George Island | collected 2013-01
TGGTCGGGCCTTTTATCACAGCATGGCTACCAATACGCGTATTCGCACCTATCTTAACGCCTGCTCCAATAATAGAAAAAGCGCCAATTTCTACACTACTGTCAATTTCAGCTTTAGTGTCAATGATTGCGGTAGAGTGAATTTTATTCTTCATGATATTTTACTTTAAATTCATGTTATATATAACTAGTTTTAATATCAATTTAAATATTTTTTAGTATGCACATCATGCCAGCTTCGGCGACAACATTACCCTCTACAGTGGCTACGCCTTTGTATTTCCATATCCCTTTAAGAATACGATCAATTTTAACGTTTAGTATGATTTGATCACCAGGGGAAACAGGTTTTTTAAATCGTGCACTATCGATACCAGCAAAATAATAAACAGACTCTTCCGTTGGTTTAATTTCCATTGTTTTAAAAGAAAGCACAGCAGCAGCCTGCGCCATTGCTTCTACGATTAGAACGCCTGGCATTACTGGGTGGTATGGGAAATGTCCAGGAAAAAAAGGCTCATTCACTGTGACATTTTTAAGTGCCGTAATTTCTTTACCAATTTCCATAGAAATTACACGGTCAATTAGCACAAAGGGATATCGGTGCGGAAGATGTTCAAGTATCTCGTGAATATCCATGCTGTTGTCACTAGTGTCGGTCATCTCAAACTTTCTATGGTTTATTTATATTCCTAGAATCAGCAATAGCTGTTTCTAACGTCTTGATTCTATCTGTTAATTGACTTAAATGTCGAATATTGACAGCTGTTTTAAGCCAAGTAGTATGTTCTTGTACTGGCATTAATGCGGTGTAAACACCACTTTTTTGTATCGACTTCATAATCATCGTACCAGGTGATATTGTGACATGATCCGCTATTGTTAAATGACCTAATATCATTGCAGCACCACCAATTTTACAGTGCTTACCTATTACAGCACTGCCTGCAACACCAACACAACCAGCAATAACAGTATGTGCACCAACTCTGCAGTTATGTGCAATCTGAATAAGGTTATCTAATTTAACACCTTCTTCAATCACCGTATTATCAATCGCACCTCGATCAATCGTTGTATTGGCACCCACGTCAACATGATCATCAATAATGACACTACCAACCTGTGGGATTTTAACCCAACGTTTAATGCTATTTTCATTATTTTCTTCTGCGTATCCAAAGCCATCGTTACCAATGACTGAACCTGAATGGAAGTGGCAATAACGACCTATTAGACTACCATGCTTAATCGTCACATTGGCTTCTAACACTGTGTTTTCACCAATAATGGAGTCGTGCTCTACAACACTACCAGCACCGATTACAACACCATCATTCAAAACCACGCCAGAACCTACGACGACATTAGCAGCAATGCTACAACGTTTAGGTACTATTGCTGTAGGGTCAATGACCGCACTAGTATGAACACCGTATGTATTTTCTGCTAATGGGTTAAGTAATTGTGACACCTTAGCAAAGTAAGCGTAAGGATTGTCTGTGATGATTTTTGGTAATGATGTAAGCGTTTGGTGTTCTAGCTTTATGACCACTGCACTTACTTGTGAAGCATTTAATTGAGCAGTGTATTTAGTATCATTAAAAAACCCAATAGCACCTTGCTGAGCCAGTGCTAAAGATCCAACTTTAGAGATTTCCAATTCGCCTTCACCCGCTATAGTCCCGCCTATTTTTTGGACAATTTGATTAAGGGTTAAGCTGACGCGCATTTGCACAAACCGTTGGTTATTTTTTGCCTAAAAGCGTTAAAACTTTATCGGTCAGATCAATTTTATGACTGGCATAAGCAACACCGCCGTAGACAACCAGATCATAATGTTCTGTTTTTGCAACTTTTTGTACAGCCTTGTTAATTCGGTCCTGTAAGCCAGAAAGCTCTTCATTCTTGCGCAAGTTAATATCTTCCCTCAATTCGCGTTGCTTACGGCCAAATTCAACTTTTAAGTTTGAAACTGCTCGCTCTTTTTTGCGACGTTCTGTAGCAGATAAGACCAATGCTTCTTTATCTAGCGAGGCTTCAAGTGCTCGAATGTTATTTTGCAATTTATCTAGTTCTAAAGAACGTGGACTAAACTCACGCTCTAGTTTTTTGCCACTTGCCGCTGTTTGTGGTGCTTCTTTTAGTATTTTATCAACTTGCACATAACCAATTTTCAGTTCTGCTGCACTAAGGCCTATAGACACTAGCATTAAAGTAGAAAAAAACAGCGCTATTAACTTATTACTCAATTCATTTCCTCCAGATGGCTTAAATGCAAAAGACACATAGTCTTTATTTTACATTAAACCCAATTGTTTAACTAAAACTGTTGTCCAAGCTGAAATTGCAAAGTTTCTGTTTGATCGCCCTCTTCTTCATTTAATGCTTTAGCAAAAACCAATTTCAAAGGACCAAAAGGTGAAAACCAGCTAACACCTAAGCCTGTACTATATTTTAACTCACCTAAACTTAATGACTCGTCTTCGCCATAGACATTCCCAGAATCAAAAAATACACTTAAACGAAACTGAGATGAGTCTTTGATTAACGGCACAGGCACAAACACTTCTGCATTCGTTACAATACGTTTTGTACCACCTACTGAAAAGTCATCTCCTCTAGCAGGGTCTACACCCCGCGGGCCAATTGTACCGTTCTCATAACCGCGAATTGAGTTGACACCACCGGCATAAAAGTTTTTGAAAAATGGAAATGGGCTATCCCCATAACTATCAGCATAGCCAAATTCACCATTTAGCATAAAGGTGACGTTTTTAAATACATCTTTAAACCAAGCATGACGATATTGAATTTTATAGTATTCAAGATCAAGCTCTGGCACAGCAACTTCTGCAGTCAATCGTTGCAACACGCCTCTATTAGGAAACAAAGTGTTATCGCGTGAATCGTACGTCCATCCTGCGCTTAGCTGTAAGGAGTTGGCATTGCAGCCACTTCTATTCCCACAGAAATCAATATACTGTATAGGACTATCGTTCTCTAAATCAATTTTGGTGGTATCGGCTGTCAATCCTGTTGAAAAGAAGCTTTTTTCAGTTAATGGCAAACCAAAGCGCACGCCAGCACCATATGATGAGCTCGAGTAAGTACCAATATCTGTTGTACTTGAATTGCCAGTATCAACATCTCGTCTGTATAGATCAAACCCTCTACTAATACCATCAGGCGTAAAATATGGATCAGTATAGGATAATGAATAGATGGTGTTTGTTTTGCTTGTATTAACTTGAAGATTAACGCGATTACCTGTCCCTAAGAAGTTTTGTTGGCTAACGGTGAACCCCAACACAACCCCATCATTACTCGACAAGCCTGCACCTATTTGCACGCTGCCCGTTGATTTTTCTACCACATTAATATTAATATCTACTTGGTCTGCACTGCCCGGAACTGCTGGCGTTTCAATATCAACTTGTTCAAAAAATGAGGTTCTATCTAAACGCACTTTAGAACGCTGAATTTTATCACCAGCATACCAAGAAGACTCAAGTTGGCGCATCTCACGGCGCAACACTTCATCCTTAGTGCGCGTGTTACCGGTTAAATTGATACGACGCACATAAACACGACGGCCAAGGTCTACAAAAAATGTGAAGGCTGCTGTGTGTTCTTCTTTATTAATTTCAGGAATCGCATTGACGTTAGAAAAAGCATAACCTTCATTACTAAGCCTATCGCTTAATGCTTTGCTCGTCTCAGTGACTAATTGACGGTTAAATGTGTCGCCTTTTTTAAACTTGATCAACGGCAAAAGTTCTTGTTTTGGCAACTGCAGTTCACCTGCTAATTTCGCACCACTAATCGTGTATTTTTCACCTTCAGTGATATTGACTGTAATATAAATATCTTGTTTATCTGTAGAGATAGAAACTTGCGTAGAGTCAACTGAAAACGCTAAGTAACCTTGGTTCATATAAAAAGATTTTAGGGTTTCTAAGTCTGCAGTGAGTTTTTGTTTGGAGTACTGGTCATCTTTATTCCACCAACTCATCCAGTTAGGTGTTGTTAATAAAAACTCTGCACGTAGGTCATCTATAGAGAAATCATCATTACCTACAATATTAATATCGCGAATTTTCGCAACAACGCCTTCTTCAATCTCAAATCTAACACCTACTCGGTTACGTTCTAGTGGGCTAACAACTGTTTTGACAGTCGCCCCATACTTACCAGTTGCAAGATATTGACGTTTAATTTCTTGCTCGGCGCGGTCCAATTGTGATTTGTCAAATATAAGACCCTCAGAAATATTGATTTGCTTGAGGCCTTCTCGCATTTTGTCTGACGGGAAGGCTCTATTGCCACTGAAATCAATCTTTGCAATCACTGATCGTTCTTGCACGGTTATCAACAATACATCACCATCTGCTTCAACACGAACATCTTTGAAAAAGCCTGTGCCATAGAGCGATTTAATCGCTCTGGTCGCTTTTTCATTATTCATGGTATCGCCTGCTTGTACAGGCAGATAGTTAAATATAGTACCGGGCTCAGTGCGCTGTAACCCTTCTACACGAATGTCTTTAACGACAAAAGGTTCAAAAGCCCATACTTGAAGACTAAAAAAAGCAAAAATTAATGCTGTGATGATCCGTGGCATATACAAATTATTACCCTAATATTATTCGATTAACATCATTAAAAATAGCTACTGTCATCAGTAAAGTTAATAGACCTAATCCGACTTTTTGACCAAGCTGCATCGCTTGTTCTGACACAGGTGTGCCTTTAATTAACTCAGCAACATAATACATCAAATGACCGCCATCTAAAACAGGAATTGGCAAAAGGTTTAGCACACCAACACTGATACTGATTAAGGCTAAAAAGCCAAAAAATGCTTTTAAACCCAAGTCTGCACTGCGCCCGGCATATGACGCAATGGTGACGGGCCCACTAATAGCTTTCCAAGAAGTCTGTCCAGTGACCATATACCACAGCATTTTTAAGCTAAAAACTGAAGTCTTCCATGTTTTATTGATCGCCATTCCCAAGCTATCTGTCATAGAGTAATGCTGTTCGATCAACAAAGCATCTATTTTAGCTTGGTCAAGCTTCACAGCAACGCCAATCTTACCCACTATTTTATTAGCCTTTGTTTCAGCTTGTGGTGTAACGGTAATATTCAAAATTTCCGCTTGTCTGCTTACTTCAAACAATAACGATTTATCAGCACTTGCTTGTACAATATCGACAACATCTCTCCAATTGCTTATTTCATTTTGGTCGATACTTAACACCTTATCATTTTCTTTTAATCCCGCTTGCAATGCTGCACCATCAGGTAAGATTTGGCCCAATATGGCAGGAAAATCAGGTGCAAACATCTCAATGCCTATTTTATCTAGTACATCAACTTCTGTATTCTTGCTAATGCTAGCTAAATCTAAACGATGTAAATGCTGTTCATTATGATCATTAATCGTTTTAACGATAACCTGTTTATTTTCTATTGTGGCCTCAAGCAAAGCCCAACGCGCTTCAGACCACGTTTCAATAGGCTTGCCATCAATGCTTTTGATGACCTCACCTTTTGCAAAGGTTGCATTTGCAGCAAGGCTGCCATCATTAACTTGCCCAATCATTGGCAGCATGCCTACTACACCTTGCATTAATAAAACCCAGTAAATTAAAATGGCAAGCAGCATATTAGCCATTGGTCCTGCCAAAACAATAGCGATACGTTTATAGACAGATTGACGATTAAACGCACGCTGTAGTTCAGCTTCAGAATATACGTTCTGTATACGTTCTGCACCTTTTCCATTATTCGCATCAATTTCTTTTTGCGCACTCAGCTCGTTCTCATCCAGCATTTTCACATAGCCACCTAAGGGAATCGCTGCCAGTACAAACTCTGTTTGATCTTTCCCTACAGTTTTTCGCCACAATGGTTTACCAAAACCAATTGAGAATCGCAACACCTTAACACCACACCAACGCGCAACTTGAAAGTGACCATATTCATGAATGGTGACAATAATGCCAATCGTGATAATAAAGGCGATGATTGTTAGCAAGCTTGTTTCTCTTTAAGTGCATTAGTTTGTTTGGCTAAGTGTGCAATTGCATATTGACGCGCCTGACTATCGACTTCAACAAGATGCTCGATAGATGAAACCGCTTCACTAGGTATCTGTTGTAGTGCTCGATCAATGAGTGCTGGAATACCTAAGAAGCTCAATTTGTTTTCTAAAAATGCGCTAACGGCGACTTCATTCACGGCGTTTAAAATCGTAGCTGCAGTACCACCTTCATTTAAAACGTCATAAGCTAATTGCAAGCATGGGAAACGCTTTTTATCTGGCGCTTCAAATGCTAAATTGCCTATTGTTAACAAGTCTAATGAAGCTACTCCAGACTCAATCCGGTCTGGGTATCCTAAGGCATATGCAATGGGTGTGCGCATATCAGGGTTCCCTAGCTGCGCTAAAATACTGCCATCAATATATTCAACCATAGAATGAATGACGCTTTGCGGATGCACGACCACCTCAATTTGGCTTGGTGCTGCATTAAATAACCAATGCGCCTCAATCACCTCTAAGCCTTTATTCATCAGCGTGGCTGAATCTATGGTTATTTTTGCTCCCATCACCCAGTTCGGGTGTTTTAAAGCAAGCGCTGGCGTGACTTGTGTTAGCTCGGCTTGAGAGTAAGTTCTAAAAGGCCCACCAGAGGCCGTTAAAATAATTTTTTTTACGCCACCATCAGGCAAGTTTTTTAAGGCTTTAGGGGGCATTACTTGAAAGATAGCATTGTGTTCACTATCAATCGGTAACAAAGTAGCACCACCTTTTTTAACCGCATCCATAAACAAGCTACCAGCCATGACCATTGTTTCTTTGTTAGCGAGCAAAATACGTTTGCCTGCGCTAGCCGCTGCCATTGCTGGCTTAAGGCCTGCTGCGCCAACAATGGCAGCCATCACAGTGTCCACTTGCGCATCACTAGATACTTGTTCTAAACCAGTGATGCCAGAAAGCACTTCTGTTTGGCTAGCATAAGCATTGAGTTTTTCTGTTAGTGTGCTGGCAGCCGATTCATTTAACAATACGGCAAACTTTGGTTTACAAGCTAAGCATTGCGCTAGCATCACTTCAACATTGGTATTTGCACTAAGTGCGAATACTTGATAACGATCAGGGTGCCTTGCAATAACAGCCAATGTTTGCAACCCTATGGTGCCAGTACTGCCTAGTATCGTAATGTTTTGCAATTAACTAATCACCTTGAAATAATGGTAAAAATAAATCACTAAAACCGCTAGTGGTAAACTTGGGATTAAGCCATCTATACGATCTAAAATGCCACCGTGACCTGGCAACATATTACCGCTATCTTTAACATTTGCTTGCCGCTTTAATAAAGATTCAAACAAATCTCCCATGATACCAAGTAAGGTCATTACCCAAAAGGTAGGGAATATTGCTAGCTCTTTTATACCAAACCCGAAATAAAGAATGGCGGCAAAAGCACTCACACCAACTAAAGCACCAAACACACCTTCCCATGTTTTGCCTGGGCTAATGGTCGGTGCCAGTTTGTTTTTACCAAATTGCTTACCAGAAAAATAAGCGGCACTATCTGCGACCCAAATCGTTACTAAGAGCACTAAAAGTAGCCATGGGTCCATTTTTCTTACCAAAATCAGCGCGAATAAAAAAGACGTCAGCAGCAAAAGACCCAACAAAACCATGAGTATTTTATTGCGAACTTCAAAACGTTTTGCTAACCAAACAGGCACCAATAACAACCAAAACAATGCAGCAACAGCAAACACAGAAAGGCCTCTATAAGAGAATGAATGATAGCTATCATGGTGCACTTGCAGCAAGGTCCATACACCAATACAAGCAAATAAAAAGATAGCCGTCATCATGGCCGGTAGATTAAGTTGAGTGAGTTTGCTCCATTCATACATTGAGAGCAAACAAATAATCACAACAAGTGTTGCCCAAGCGACATCAGACAATAAAAATAATGCGGGAATTAAAGTAACGCAAAGAATAACGGCTGTAATAATGCGCGTTTTAAGCATCGTTAACCTTAAGCATCTGTCAGTTGCTCGCTCGTACGTCCAAATCGCCGTTCGCGATGTTGGTAAGATTGAATGGCCGCACTAAAAGCTTGCGAATCAAAGTCCGGCCACCAAACATCAGTAAAGTAAAGCTCCGTGTAGGCAAGCTGCCACAACAAAAAATTACTAATGCGCTTTTCCCCGCCTGTACGGATAAATAAATCAGGTTCTGGTGCATAGTGCATTGATAAAAATGGTGTAATGTCATTTTCTTCAAACGCTACTTGCTTACTGTCAGCATCTTTGATCATTCGATTAGTTGCCTGCAATACGTCCCAACGCCCGCCGTAATTGGCTGCTATCGTTAAGGTTAACCCAGTATTATTTGCAGTTAGCTTTTCTGAGCCATCAATTTCCTGAATGAGCGCTGCATTAAATCGACTACGATCACCTATTAATATGAAACGGATATTGTTTTCGTGTAATTTAATAACCTCTTGCTTTAGCGCCTCCATAAACAAGCCCATTAAAAACGAAACTTCTTTATCCGGTCGGCGCCAATTTTCGCTACTAAATGCAAAAAGTGTTAAATACTGAACGTCTAATTGCACACATTGTTTGACCATGTCACGCACAACTTCAACCCCACGTTTATGGCCTGCAACACGGGGTAAAAACCTTTTACGTGCCCAACGTCCATTACCATCCATAATGACTGCAATGTGTTTAGGTATTTCGCCAGCGCTTGGGTTTTTTGTTGTTGCGCTAGTCAACGAACGTTTAGATAAAAATCGCTTAGGAATGGCTATCAAAACTTAACTCAGTTAAACCGCCATCAAACCAGCTTCTTTAGCCTGTAACATTTTATCAATTTCAATGACTGAGCTATCAGTCATTTTTTGCACTCCATCTTGCCCACGATGTTCATCATCTTCGCTAATTTCTTTGTCTTTAACCAATTTTTTTAATGTATCGTTAGCATCGCGACGAATATTGCGAATAGCAACTTTTGCACCTTCCCCTTCACTGCGCACAATTTTGGTTAAATCACGCCTACGCTCTTCAGTGAGCATCGGCATTGGCACACGAATCATATCGCCATTTGTTGCTGGGTTTAGACCCAAATCACTATCGCGAATCGCTTTTTCTACCGGTGCAATCATATCTTTTTCATATGGCTGAACATTAATTGTATGTGCGTCGCCTAAATTAATATTCGATACTTGATTGACGCCAGTCATAGATCCGTAATATTCGACCATGACATGGTCTAACAAACCAACGTGTGCGCGGCCTGTACGAATTTTTGTTAAATCATTTTTAAGCGCTTCTAGTGATTTTGCCATCTTCTCACTCGCATTTTTTTTAATCTCTTCTAGCATTACGGTCTCCTGCTAACATTTATAATGTAATTTACTTAGTAACGTGCGTACCTTCATTTTCGCCCATAATGACGCGCATAAGCCCATCAGTTTTGAAAATACTAAACACACAAATAGGTAAATTTTGATCACGACATAATGTTAAAGCCGTAGCATCCATTACTTTTAAGTTCTTATTAATAACCTCATCAAAAGTGACACGTTCGTAACGCGTTGCATCTGCATGCTTTACCGGGTCATCCGTATAAATACCATCTACTTTCGTTGCTTTAAGTAAAATTTCAGCATCGACCTCCATCCCCCTTAAAGCGGCTGCAGTATCTGTTGTGAAAAATGGATTGCCTGTGCCTGCAGCAAATATCACAATTCTACCAGAGGCTAAATTACGCATCGCTTTAGCACGTATATAAGGCTCTGCTACCTGCTCAATGGTCAATGCGGATTGTACGCGCGCATCTAAACCCATATTACGCATGGCATCTTGCAAAGCCATGGCATTAATCACGGTTGCTAACATGCCCATATAATCCGCAGAAGTTCTGTCCATCCCCGCCGTTGCAGGGGCCACACCACGGAAAATATTACCGCCACCAATCACCAACCCCACTTCAACACCCAAATCAACAACGGCTTTAATTTGCTTCACAATATTGTTAATCGTATCGCGATTGATGCCGTAGTCATCATCCCCCATTAGCGCCTCACCAGAGAGCTTTAGCAAGATACGTTTGTATGCGGGTTTAGCCATTTTTTTCCTTATCATTTAACTTTGTGTATTTAATCATATATAGCGCTTAGCACCAACAAAACTTGGGCAAAATTTAGGCACAAAAAAAGTGGCTACAGCCATGCTGCTTCCACTTTTTATTAGCGATGTTTAATTAAATCTAAACTTTAGCTGCTGCTGCAACCTCCGCCGCATAATCAACAACCGCTTTTTCAATGCCTTCACCTACTGTGTAAGTTGAAAATGATGCAACGCTAGCACCTTTAGATTTCAGCAGTTGCTCGATCGTCATTTTGTCATCTTTAACGAATGCCTGGCTTAGCAACGTTACTTCTTTAAGATATTTCTGTACGGTGCCATTAGCAATTTTTTCTAACATCGCTTCTGGTTTCCCGGCTTCAGTCGCTTTTTCAATAGCAACACGACGCTCCGTCTCGATTAATTCAGCTGCAATACCTGATACATCAAGTGCTTTTGGTTTTGCCGCTGCAATGTGCATCGCCAAGTCTTTCCCTAAAGCTTCATCACCACCGATCACATCAACAAGCACACCGATTTTACTGCCATGCACATAACTAGCCACTTTTCCTTCAGCGGCAATACGTACAAAACGGCGTGGGGTAATATTTTCACCAATCTTACCAACTAATTGCGCACGCACTTCCTCTACTGAGGCGCCATTCATTGACAAGTTCAAAACAGCTTCGATATCAGTTGGGTTAGCAGTATTCACTGTTTCAGCTAATTCACTAACATATTTCAAAAAATCTTCATTTTTCGTACAGAAGTCAGTTTCTGAGTTCACTTCAATCATTGCCGCAGTTTTGCCATCTGCGCTAATACTAACGCCTACAGTACCTTCTGCAGCGACTCTGCCAGCAGCTTTGCTTGCTTTATTACCAAAACGCACACGCAAGATATCTTCTGCACGTGCCATATCAGCTTCAGCTTCAGTAAGCGCTTTCTTACAATCCATCATTGGGGCATCTGTAAGCCCGCGTAATTCTTTTACCATACTTGCGGTAATATCAGCCATTTTTGAGTTCCTTTTAAAACTTAATGTTTATCTCAAGGTTTCATTGATAACCATATGGTTATCAATGATTTTTTTACGTCGAGATGGAATATTTTATTCTGCTACTACTGGTTTAGCTTCAGGCTCAGCAACTTCTACAAATTCTTCAGGTTCTTCTGCAGATTTAACGATCTCAGTAATCGCATCTGTACGACCTTCTAGCACAGCATCTGCAATACCACGTGCATATAAGCGAATCGCACGGCTTGAGTCATCATTGCCGGGAATCACATAAGCGATACCTTCTGGTGAATTGTTCGTGTCGACAACACCAATCAAAGGGATGCCTAGTTTTTTCGCTTCAACGACAGCACCTGATTCATGACCAATATCAATGATAAAAATAGCATCAGGCAAGCCACCCATCGCTTTAATACCACCGATTGAACGCTCAAGTTTTTCAACTTCACGTTTATAACCCAGTGCTTCTTTTTTGCCGAATTTATCTAATCCGCCATCTTCTAGCATGGCTTCATAATCAATTAGGCGCTTAATTGATTGCTTGACTGTTTTAAAGTTAGTCAGCATGCCGCCCAACCAGCGATGATTCACATAAGCACAATCAGCACGCAATGCTTCTTCTTTAATAATGTCGCGCGCTTGGCGTTTTGTACCAACAAACAAGATACGTCCTTTGTTCGCAGCCAATGTGCGTATAAATTTCTGCGCATCTTCAAACAATGGCAATGTTTTTTCAAGGTTAACAATATGAATTTTGTTACGATCACCAAAAATGTATTCTGCCATTTTTGGGTTCCAATAACGTGTTTGATGGCCAAAGTGAACACCGGCCTCAAGCATTTGACGCATAGTTACAGACATAGTAATACTCCATGTAAAGGGTTAAAAATTACACATACCCATCATATCCACAGCTAAGCGAACACCCTGTACGGGGTAGTGTAGTGATTTGCAAGCTAAGTAATGCGCTTAAATTTAGCGCATATTCTTGCTAAGCAGCAGGTATAATAACAAAAGAACGCCCTACTTTCAACTGATAAAAACGAATGTTTCCAAAAGATTATGACCATCACGATTAACACCAAAGATGATATTACAAAAATGCGCATTGCAGGCAAACTCGCCTCGGAGGTGCTCGATTATATTACACCTTTTGTTGTCAGCGGCGTCACCACAGAAAAACTTGATCAGCTTTGTCACGATTACATTGTCAATGAACAAAAAGCGGTGCCTGCGCCATTAAATTATGCACCCGATGGCTACACCCCTTACCCTAAATCAATCTGCACCTCTGTCAACAACCAGATATGTCACGGCATACCTGGAGAAAAGATACTTAAAAATGGAGATGTCGTTAATATCGATATCACCGTTATTAAGGATGGCTATCATGGTGACACTTCTCGCATGTTTGCTGTTGGTGAAGCCTCTATCCAAGCCAAGCGCTTATCTGAAATTACTTACCAAGCGATGTGGCTAGGCATTAACACTGTCAAGCCAAATGCAACACTTGGTGACATTGGGTATGTCATCCAAACATTTGTCGAAAAAAATGGTTATAGCGTCGTTAGGGAGTTTTGTGGTCATGGTATCGGTAAAAAGTTTCATGAAGAGCCACAGGTTCTGCATTATGGCAGGCTAGGAAGCGGCGTAAAGTTAGAGGCTGGCATGATTTTTACAATTGAGCCTATGGTAAATGCTGGAAAGCGTGATATAAAACAGATGCCTGACGGCTGGACCATTGTGACAAAAGATCGTAGTTTATCTGCTCAATGGGAGCACACAATACTTGTTACCGAAACCGGCTTTGAAGTGCTAACAGTCTCAGAAGGCATGCCTGTGGCCGCTGTCTTTTCATAACTTTAGCTTTAGAGAAATAGCATGCCAATGAATCAGCAAGCCATACAAACCTGGCGAAATGATCTCAAAAAGCAACAAACAGCACTTGAGCAAACATTTGTTGCTTCTAAAAATGCTAAACGTCTACTAACAACACATACTCAAATCGTTGATCAGTTGCTAAAAAAAATATGGCAAGCTGCAAATGTAGATAAAGCACTATGCTTAATTGCCGTTGGCGGCTATGGTCGCAAAGAACTATTTCCTTATTCTGATATAGACCTTCTAATTTTATTGCCCGCGGTCATTGATGAGTCGCAAAGTGCTAAAGTTCAAGCACTCATTAGCGCATTGTGGGATATCGGCCTGAATGTCGGCCATAGCGTACGCAACTTGCAAGAGTGCGCTACTGAAGCCCATCAGGATATTACGGTACAAACCAATCTCAATGAAGCAAGATTAATCGTCGGCAAAAAAGTTAATTTCACTGCGTTTTTAAATGTAATTAGTCAGCAATTAAATCCAAGTCTATTTTTAGAAGCAAAAATACAAGAGCAGAAGAATCGCCACGCAAAACTTGATGGTACAGCTTATAACTTGGAACCCAATATAAAAGAAAGCCCAGGGGGATTGCGAGACCTACATAGCATTATATGGATTGCGCAAAGCCAAAACCTAGGTCAAACATGGCATAGCCTCAAAGAAAACGGCGTTATTACAGCAACTGAGCTACGACATATTAGACACCATGAACGCATACTACAAAAATTACGCATACGCTTACATTATTTATCTAAACGAAGAGAAGATAGATTAATATTTGATTTTCAAAATGAATTAGCTGAAAAGCTAGGTTTAAAAAATACAAATAAAAAGCGCGCCAGTGAGCAATTGATGCAAAGTTATTATCGTAGTGTCAAATACATCAGTTTAATCAATGAGCTATTGCTTAAATTATTAACGCAAAATTTGGCGCCTACAGAAGCTAGCATCGCCGTTAATGAGCGCTTTATAAGCCACCATAATTTCCTCGAAGCAGAGAATGTCAATCTATTCAAACAACAACCTAGCGCGATTCTCGAATGCTTTTTGCTGCTGCAACAGCAGCCTACACTGAAAGGCTTAGGACCAAGGTTACTACGCCAATTGCAGTCTGCAAAAAAACTGGTGTCGCGCGAGTTTCGCCAGTCAAAGAAACATAAAAAAATGTTTTTAAATATACTCTCAGAAAAAAATGGCGTGCATCATAGTTTAAGACGCATGAATCGTTACGGTATCTTGGGGCAGTACATCCCAGCTTTTGGTCGAATTATTGGTCAAATGCAACATGATTTATTTCATGTTTATACAGTTGATGAGCACACCTTGAATGTATTAGCTAATTTACGCCGCTTTTCTAAACCTGAGCTACAACATGAATTCCCACTATGTAGTGATTTATTTGACCGTTTTGGCAAACCTCATCTACTGTACATCGCTGCATTGTTTCATGACATCGCAAAAGGCCGTGGCGGTGATCACTCTGTACTAGGTTGTATTGATGCAAAACGCTTTTGCAAAGCGCATCAATTACCAAAAAAAGACACTGCGCTAGTGACATGGCTAGTAGCAGCGCATTTGCATTTGTCAAAAACAGCACAAAAAACTGACTTATCAGACCCTAATGTCATTAAACAATTTGCACATTACGTTAAAGATGAAACACACCTAACAGCGCTGTATTTACTGACTGTTGCCGACATACGGGGCACAAGCCCTAAAGTATGGAATGATTGGAAAGCTAACTTACTAGAAAAGTTATTTTTTGAAACGCGTAGTGCTTTGCGAAATAACTCATTCAGTGTCGCAGAAGTCATTGCGCTACGCCAACAAGAAGCAGCTGAAAAGCTCAATAATTACGGCTTGCAACCTGAGTCATACAATGCATTTTGGCAACTCGCAGGTGATCATTACTTCACCCGCTACACGAGTGATGAAATAGCTTGGCAAACCCGCTTGCTCATACCACATGCCCTAACCGACACCCCAATTATTCGTGCGCGCTTAAGTGCTGATGGTGACGGTATACAAATGATGACTTATTTGAAAGACCAAGATGATATATTTGCACGTATTTGCAACTTCTTTGATCGCATTTCTTACAATATTGGGCATGCGACGGTTTACACGACCCATCATGATTACGCATTAAATACATTTATTATTTTAGATCAATCAGTTAAGTCAGTAACTTATAGTAACTTATTAGATTTCATCGAAAATGATTTACTAGAAAAAATACAATCTAATGTACCGCTAGCGTCCCCACTCAAAGGCCGCATTAATCGCCAAATAAAACACATGCCGATTAAAACAAAAGTAGACATTAACGTTGACACCAATAAGTCATTTCACACAGTAGAGATTGTGACCAGCGATACACCAGGCTTGCTCGCCAGTATTGCTTTTATATTTTTAAAACATGGCACTGACCTGCATTATGCAAAAGTTAATACGCTGGGTAATCGCGCCGAAGATAGCTTTATAATCTCTGGGCGCCAAGAAAAAAGACTATCTAAAAAGAAGCTTGCACAATTGGAACAAGATTTACTAGACCTATAAGCCTATATCGTTGCAGCTAAATTGGTAATGTTTAGCAACACTTGTCTCATCGGCCAAACGTAACTTCGCTAAATACCTCGCATTAAGTCAGTTGTAAATATTGAAACCTTAAGCCCGCAAGGGGCTTTCCCAACTTCGCTAAATGCTTCGCACTAAGTCAGTTGTAAAAAGCCTAGCAATTGCTAGGCTTTAATTAATGCTCAACCTTGCCTAAAGCAAGCAATTAAGAATGCTTGTAATGCTTCTTAAGTTGTTTAACCACTTCCCAGTTTGAGTTTAGACCTTTAGGAAAGACAACAAGGTCTCCCGCTTTAACAACGACTTTTTCACCACCTTCAGGATAAACATGAAACTCACCTTCTAACACATAGGCTGTTTCAGTCATATCAAAGTTCAAAGGAAATTTTGATGGCGCGCAATCCCACGTTTCCCAGCTTGATACGCCAAGTTCCTGTAGTTTTTCTTCTGATGGGTTATGTTCTAATACGATTTGACTCATGCGATATCCTTTAAATTAAGTGTTTATAAAGAAAATGCCGCTAAACTTAAGCGACATCCTGTATTGATGGCGGAAGAGGTGTCTTTCAAAATCAAGTAACGCCCCGTCTTACCGTTAATAAAATAACTATTTACTTCAATAACTTAACTTCATAAATATAATGCAGTTGTATTATGTAGTAACATCAGCTATCATCTAATCCACCTTTTTTGGATGGGTAGGAAGATGGCTTCACATAATGCCTAAAGTTGCTAAAGAACTAACAGCTATCGAAGTAGCCAGAATTATATCAGAAGGCATGCATGCTGTGGGTGGTGTCGCTGGCCTAATGCTACAGGTTAGCAAGTCTAGCTATAGGTCATGGATATTACGAGCGCGTATAGGAAGTAAGCGTCGTGACATTGGCTTAGGTGGCTATCCTGAAATAGGTCTAGCAAAAGCGCGTGAAAGAGCTCGAGATAAAAAAGATTTAATTTCTAAGGGTATTGATCCAGTAGGTAATACAAAAACATCATTTCTCGAGATGGTCCCCACCCTTCCACAAGGTAGTGATAATATTTCTATTGATCTTGATTCATTATCATTTTTGCTCGATACAAATAACGTAAATCTGATTGGTGAAATTTCGGTAGAACAAGCAAGGTATGAAGCTGTAATATCAGCGATAAATGACCGATCTGTAGTTCACCTTAAAGAGGCACAACCCGCTCTAGAGACTTCAAAAATAAAGAATGGTGGCAGGCATACCCTCAATGAGATTGAAAAAGCATTAGGTGTAAGGCTTTTCTGCACACTGCAAAAATCTACAGAGCAAGTCATCACTCATGTTGATAAGACGATTTTAAGTCTGAAGTTAATTGCTGACAAATTAAATGGCGCTTTAAAAGAACAGTTTTCGAAAGAGAAAATCATTTTTTTATCCATTCTTGAAGATAGAGAAAATAATAGTCAACATACATAAAAACAAACATGACTTTAAATAGGTAAAAGTAACTAACAAGGATTCTAATGGAAAAACTACTAATGGCTTTAATTCTGACATTCATAAGCACAGGTGCTTCGGCTGAATGGACTTTTGTTGGTGATATTGATGTTGGTCATATTGAAAAAGCTGCTCTGCATGTCGACAAGTCAAGCATTCGCAAGACTGAAAACGGCGCTAGGATGTGGGTTTTATATGACTCCAAAAATGCACAAGGAATAGAAGGTAAAAAATTTTTGTCGGGAAGGAGATTATTTGAGTTTGACTGTGTAGACGAGCGAGAAAGAACACTTACTTTTTCATTATATAAGTGGCCATATGGCTAAAGGTGATGTGGTTTATAGCACTAACACCATTTCAGACTGGGACTATGTTGCTCCTGATACTTTTGGTGAAAGCATCTGGAAAATAGCTTGCGAAAAAAGTAAAGAACAAGGATTAAAATAAAAAAAACTAAACCCGTTTTAAATCTAATGGGTGAATTCACTTTGCTTAATAAACCAATAATAACTATTGCCAGATTGATTAATGTTGATTAAGGTTCAGTTATTTTAGCTGCGTACATGACACTCATGTCACCTATTTGATGAAAAGGACAGGGAAAATGTTTGAAAAAATACGAGCATACAAATGGTCTGACACTTTTATTGAGCTATTCACTAGAGATGGCAGTAACCTTAATATGGATGAGTATCAGTTATGTTTAAATGAATTCATAGAGGCGCACGAAAAAGCAGCAGTACGCAACTTCATATACTCAATTACTCTTTTTTTAGGTGGTTTATGGGCAGTCGCTGCAGAGGTATGGTTTATGGCCGTTTTGCTATTAGCATTTGCGTACAATTGCAACCGCCAATCATCTAGTTACACATTAATGCTTGAAATTCATAAATCACAAAACTTACTTGCTAAGCTTATCAATAACCCTTCTGAGCAACGCATAAAAACTGAACAAAAAGCGAATGTTGAAAAAGATGTTGTTACCTTTTCAGAAACTTATCCGCATTTTGATGAATTATCCGACACTATTGCTTCATTAATTCGTGAAGGTATGACCCTTGAGGGTGCCTATTACAAAGCCTTATCGGAAGCAGGAATATCAGGATTAAACGATATGAAGTAATTAGTTGCTAACACTAGGCCAGCTTAACGGCTGGCTTTTTTACGTCTAAAACACTTAAGTCGATTTGCTTGAAATTATGACTTTATTTTATGGTGGTTTTTTGGATGGGTAAAATGTAAAAAAGCCCCGTAAAGGGCTTATTTACTAGCGATCTGGCGGAAGAGGTGAGATTCGAACTCACGGTGGGCGCGAACCCACGACAGTTTTCAAGACTGTTGCATTAAACCGCTCTGCCACTCTTCCTTGAGAAGGCGGGATTATACCAAAGAATTAGTCGTCTGGAATATCCTCATTTGGAAAAAGTGCATCTATATAGCCAAATTTCGTTAAATCTTTTATTCGCATTGGGTACAAAATACCATCAAGGTGATCACATTCATGCTGTACAACACGCGCATGAAAGCCATCGACCGTTCGATTAATGGCATTACCAAACTGATCAAACCCTGAATATTGTATGGCTACATATCGTGGCACAATCCCGCGCAAGCCTGGCACTGACAAGCAGCCTTCCCAATCGTCTTCTATTTCGTTATCTAATACGGTTAATTGAGGATTAACTAATACGGTATAAGGGATAATATCTGCATCAGGGTATCGTTTGTTTTGATTGTCATCTTTCTGTCCAAAAATAACAACTTGCAAACTAACAGCTATCTGCGGCGCAGCAATGCCTGCGCCATCCATATGCACCATCGTATCTTGCATATCTTCTATCAATGCATTCAATGTTGGCGTATTAAATGCTATTACTGGCTGTGCCTTTTCTAACAGTAAAGGGTCACCCATGCGCAAAACAGTTTTAATTGCCATGGTTAAACACCATAATAAACTTTAACAACTTCATTAATAACGGCTCGTGTTTTTTTCATGGTCACTCTCAATTGTGTTTTCATGGATTCATATTGAATTCTATGTTGACTGTCACCCCGCCCTGCGGCTTGATTTGCCAATGGGCACAGCGCAGCATACTCAAGCTCAAGTTCTCGTGCTAAAGCAGCCTCAGGCATGCCTGTCATACCAACCACTGTCGCACCATCTTGCTCATATCGATTAATTTCAGCAGAGGTCTCTAATCTTGGCCCTTGGACGCAAGCGTACACACCACCATCATGCAAAGCTTGTTTAATATTATTGGCTGCTTGCTTGCAGTGTTGTCGCAAACTGTCAGAATAAGGCCTTGTAAAATCTATATGCATCACAGGCAACTCAATGCCATCATGAAAAGTATTATTCCGCCCATGTGTATAGTCAATAAGCTGGGCAGGTAGCACAATATCACCTGTCGCTAACTTGGCAGAGATACCACCAACAGTGGCGATGGCCAGCAAACTTTCAACCCCCGCAGCACGCAAAGCCCAAATATTGGCACGGTAATTAATAGCGTGCGGTGGTATGGTATGACCATTACCATGGCGCGCTAAAAAAACCACCTCATGCCCTGCCAGCTCTCCAAACACTAGAGGCTGTGAAGCATCACCATAGGGGGTACGTGCAATCTGTCGTCTTAAGATTTTTAAACCATCAAGTTGAGTAAGCCCAGTACCACCGATAATGCCTAACATAAATTGACTCCATATTTTATTTGTAATTGTATCGCATAAAAGGTCGGGGGGTTGCTGTAGATCATGACAATTCTATGGCATACTTTAGCATCATGAATGCCGATTTAAATGCTATGTCTGCGATCAACATCACTACAATAAAAAAGTGGCAACATTATGAAAATTTTCCAGTTGCTACCTTCGTATTACCTAAGCATTTACGCTATCCCATTTCACTGATTTACAATTTTGCACGTAGTGCTGATGACTTTGCTGATGAAGGCGACTTAAAACCAGAAATTAGACTTGCGCTTCTGCAAGAATATAGAGATCAACTCGATTTAATTAACGACAATCGAAAATCCCTATTACCTTTCTTTAACGAGCTGAGTAAAGTCATTCGTCAATACCATTTGCCTTTAGCACCTTTTTACGATTTGCTAGATGCTTTTAGCCAAGATGTGACAAAGACACACTATGCGAACTTTGAAGAAGTGCTCGACTATTGCAGTCGTTCTGCCAACCCTATTGGTACTTTATTACTGCATTTATTTAAAAAAGTAACACCAGAAAATTTAGCTTACTCAAACAATGTATGTAGTGCATTGCAATTGATTAATTTCTATCAAGATATTGCGATTGACTTTGATGATGCTTTTCACAAAAGACGAATATATTTATGCCAAGATGAAATGGAGAAATTCAACATCAACGAAGCACAAATTGCAGCAGCGCACGTAACCCCACATTGGGAGGCATTGATGCTACTTAATATTGAAAGAGCTGAAGCAATGCTAAAGGCGGGTAAACCACTGGGTAATGTTTTACCTGGTCGCATGGGGTTAGAAATATCCATGATTATTAGTGGTGGCGAGCAAATCATTTACAAACTAAAAAAAGTCAGAGGTGATATATTCAATCACCGCCCTACCTTAAGAGCATGGGACTGGCCATTGATTTTAATTAAAGCCCTACTATAAAAATGACACCACAAGAATACTGTAAACAAAAAGCGACAGAAAGCGGCTCGAGCTTCACGATCAGTTTTGTTTTCTTACCTAAAAACAAACGAGATGCAATGACAGCGCTTTATGCTTTTTGCCGTGAAGTAGATGATATTGTTGACGAGTGTACTGACTATGAAATTGCGAAAATTAAGTTAAATTGGTGGAAAAGTGAGATCGATCATTTATATGCTGACACACCACAACACCCTGTCAGTTTTGCCTTACAGCCTGTTGTTAAAGCATTCAATTTAGATAAAGAGCACTTTGTAGAAATTATTGACGGCATGGAAATGGATATTAAATTCAACCGGTATGAAGACTTTAAACAACTACAACTCTATTGTTATCGAGTAGCAAGTGTCGTTGGGTTGCTTTCAGCACAAATATTTGGCTATACCAACAGAGCGACACTTAAATACGCGCATGATTTAGGCATGGCTTTTCAACTGACAAACATCATTCGTGATGTTGGTGAAGATGCACGTAGAGGTCGCATTTATCTACCCTTAGATGAACTCAAGAAAGCCAATGTATCTGAGGATGATATTTTGCAATCTCGAGAATCAGCTAAAGTGAAGGCGTTGATTGAGTTTCAAATTGAACGTGCAGAATCTTTTTACGATAAGGCCTTGAATAGACTGCCTGCTGAGGATGCTAAGCAACAACGTACCGGATTAATCATGGCCGCTATTTACCGCACATTACTGAGAGAAATTAAAGCCGATAGTGCTGAAAGTGTCCTAAACAAAAAAACATCGATCCCGCCAATGCGAAAATTGTTCTTAGCACTAAAAACATTTTTAAAATATACATAATAATATGCCAAATAAAACACATGTCGGCATTATAGGCGGCGGCGTTGCAGGCTTAGCTGCAGCTGCAAAGTTGGCTGAAAAAGGCATCAAAACGACACTGTTAGAAGCAGGTTCACAATTAGGTGGTCGTGCGCGCGGTGTGTCAGTCGAGTTTAATGGCAGAGTGGTTATGCTAGATAACGGCCAGCATATTTTATTAGGCGCCTATCAAGAAACGTTAAAACTGCTTAAGCAAGTGGGCATCAGGGAACATGAAGCATTCTTAAGACTGCCTTTAACCCTTGAACTGCTTAATACCAATAAAAATATTGCTTTTAAATATGCGGCAACACCCTATTTACCTGCCCCATTAAACCAATTGATTGGTTTTTTGTTGTGCAAAGGCTTGTCATTTAAAGACCGTTTATCTGTTATCAAACTTATGTTGACGCTTAAACGAACGAACTACCAGATTAATCAAGACGTCCCTTTAGCTTCTTATTTGAAGCAAAAAAAGCAATCCGACCAAACCATCGCTTTACTTTGGGAGTCTTTATGTTTGTCAGCATTAAATACACCTATTGCCAAAGCCAGTAGTAAAGTCTTTTTAAATGTTTTAAAAGATACCTTTAGTGGCGCAAGCTCGAATAGCGATTTTTTGCTGCCAAGACATGATTTATCACATATATTCTCGCAACCTATCGCAAGATATATCCATGCACACGATGGAAAAACTTTAGTGAATCACAGGGTGGGGTCTATTAGCGCAGGCACCAGCGGCTATAGCATCATGACTAAAAAAGGGGAATTTAAGTTTAGTCATATCATTATGGCTACATCAACAGCACGATTGAGCAGGATTGTGACAGCGCTACCAAAACTTAATAATGTAGCCGCTGTAACAGATGCTTACGATTACCAACCGATTGTGACTATATATTTACAATATGCTGATCATATAAAACTACCAAAAGCCATGTTAGGTTTAAGCGGCACCATCAGTCAATGGGTTTTTGATCGAGGTTTGCTATGTGGGCAACATGGATTAATAGCTGTTGTAATAAGCGCAGAAGGTAAACATCAAAAACTTGCTCAAGAAGCGCTTGCGCTTATGGTTGCACAAGAGTTACACGAAGTTTTTCCTACATTAACTAAGCCATTATGGCATCGCGCCATTACGGAAAAACGCGCAACATTCTCGTGTAATACTAACCTACCTAGACCGACCAATAGCACGCCATATCCAAACCTATTTATTGCTGGTGATTACACCTATGCTGATTATCCCGCAACAATAGAAGGCGCAGTGCGCAGTGGCATCATTGCTGCCAACATGATTCAATCTTAACTGGTTCAAGCTTAATCAAACCAGACCTAGCAGTTTCTTAAATGGCTTAACACTTGATTTATTCTATCAACAGCAATCACTTTAATGCCATTAACTTTAGATTTTGGTGCGTTACCTTTGGGAATAATGGCATGCGTAAACCCTAGCTTAGCCGCTTCTTTTAGCCGTACTAAACCACCTTGTACTGGCCTCACTTCTCCAGCTAAACCAACTTCACCAAATACAATAAGTTTACTATTTAAGATATTGTTTTTAAACGATGAAATAATGGAAACAAGAACGGCTAAATCAGTTGCAGGTTCGCTAATTTTAACGCCGCCTACGGCATTAATAAACACATCTTGATCAAAACAAGCCACGCCAGCATGTCGATTCAAAACAGCTAGCAACATCGCAATACGATTTTGTTCTAACCCTACCGATAGTCGCTTAGGGTTAGGGACGTGACTGCTATCGACTAAAGCCTGAATTTCAATCAGCAATGGCCGCGTACCTTCCATTGTGACGGTAATACAACTCCCAGCCACTGCCGTTTCATGATGCGATAAAAATAATGCGGAAGGGTTAGACACTTCACGCAAGCCTTTTTCCGTCATCGCAAACACACCAATTTCGTTCACTGCACCAAAGCGATTTTTAAAGGCGCGTATCAATCTAAATGAAGAGTTTTGATCTCCTTCAAAATAAAGCACCGTATCAACAATATGTTCAAGCACACGTGGGCCTGCTAGTGCACCCTCTTTAGTCACATGCCCAACCAAAATAATGGTAATGCCTAACTGCTTAGCAAGGCGCGTTAACTGCGCTGAACATTCACGCACTTGTGCGACAGAGCCAGGTGCAGATTGTAATACCTCTGAATACACGGTCTGAATAGAATCGATGACAGCAATATTGGGCTTATGCTGTTGCAAGGTACCCAATATTTTTTCTAAATTAATCTCTGCTAATAACTCGACTTGGCTAGCGTCTAACCCCAACCTTTTTGCACGCATGGCAATCTGCTGTGGGGACTCCTCACCACTAACGTAAATAGCTTGATTCATTTTTTTACCAGTGTTTTGACTGGATAAATGGCATATAACTTGTAATAGCAAGGTTGATTTTCCTATGCCCGGGTCACCGCCGATGAGTATGACACCACCTTCTACTAAGCCACCACCCAGCACACGATCAAACTCTGTAATACCGGTTGCTTGGCGCTCGATATCAGCCGCTTCAACCGCGCTTATTTTTTGCAAAGTGCTGCTTTTATTCAACCCATCAAATTTATTTGCATATCGGTTAGTGCTGGTGGTTTCTGCGACTGCCTCCACCAATGTATTCCAAACCATACAACTTGGACATTGCCCTTGCCACTTAGGCTCGCTTGCACCACATTCACTGCAAACAAAAACACTTTTATCTTTTGCCACTTAAATGAGCACCTAATATAAAATTTTCTTTGGCACGCGTGGTGCTACAGCACATAACAGTTCATAACCAACAGTTTCACATGCTTCAGCAACAGTGTCGACAGGAACAGTGTTACCCCACAACTCAACCTGTGCACCAATATTGGCTTCTGACGTATTGCTTAAGTCACAAACCATCATGTCCATAGAAACACGGCCTAGGGTTTGTATCAGCTTGCCATTGAGAGCGATTATTGTGCCATGCTGGTCGGCGGCAGTGTATTGTCCTGTATGCCTCGGGTAGCCATCAGCATAGCCGCAAGCAACAATACCCACACGCATTTTCTTACTTGCAACAAAGCGGTTACCGTAGCCGACCTTGTCGCCTTTTTCTAAGGTTTGGATCGCGATAATTTCAGCGTTTAATTGCATGGCGGGTTTTAAACCAAAATCTGTTGCAGGTGTCCCGCCAATCGGTGATGCGCCGTATAGCATAATGCCAGGCCGCACCCAATCGGCATGCGCCTCAGTATGTCGCAAAATGGTTGCAGAATTAGCTAAAGAAACAGTCTGGCTCAGCCCTTTTGTTGTCTCTTGAAAAAGTTGTAACGGCAATGTAATACCAACCTCATTATCGGCTGTTGCAAAATGTGTCATTAAAATAACATCAGCAACGTTGCTAGATGCTGTTAAACGATTAAAAGCTGTTAGGTATTCAGATGGCGCAAATCCAAGGCGATTCATGCCTGAATTCATTTTAAGATGTACATTGATTGGCTTAATAAGCTTGACGCTTTCTAGCATCTCAATCTGTTGCACACAGTGCACAACAACGTCCAGATGAAAGCTAGTCGCTATACGCATTTCAGTTGTGCTAAAAAAACCTTCGAGTAGCAAAATAGTTTGCTCAAAACCAGCTTCACGCAGTTCTATCGCTTCAGTAGCGTTTAATAGTGCAAAACCATCTGCATCACTGAGGCCATGCGCAACATTCATCAAACCATGTCCATAAGCATCTGCTTTGAGAACGGCCATTACCTTAGCATTTGGCGCGCACTGCTTCACAATGTTTAAATTGTGTTGTAAGGCGTTATGTGAGATTAAAGCTTGTATCGGGCGCATACGTAATCTTTTAAGTATTACTCATCAGACACATATAATTGGCATTAGCAAAGTTTTCAAACCGTGTGTGTTGACCAATAAACGTTAATTTTACGCGGCCAATAGGACCATTACGCTGCTTGCCAACGATAATTTCTGCAGTCCCCTTATCTTCACTATTAGGGTCATACACTTCATCACGGTAAATAAACAGAATCAAATCTGCATCTTGCTCAATCGCGCCAGATTCTCGCAAATCTGACATGACGGGACGTTTATCAGAGCGTTGTTCTACACTACGGTTTAGCTGAGATAGCGCAACTACTGGCACATCAAGTTCTTTTGCTAACGCTTTAAGTGACCGTGAGATTTCAGATATTTCTGTCGCACGATTCTCACCCTGCTTACCAGCAGGCGCTGACATTAATTGCAAGTAATCAACGACGATCAAGCCTAGCTTTCCACATTGGCGGTGCAATCTGCGCGCTCTTGCCCGCACATCAAAACTACTTAATCCTGCCCCTTCATCAATAAAAATTGGTGCCTCATTAAGACGTCCCAATGCCGTGGTTAATTTCTCCCAATCTTCATCTTCTAATCGCCCTGTACGCATACGGTGCTGGTCTAAGCGGCCTACTGACCCGATCATACGCATTGCCAATTGCGTTGAAGCCATCTCCATAGAAAATACAGCCACAGGCAAGCCCGAGTCCAACCCACCAAGACCAAGTGCTACATTTTCTGCCACATTTAATGCAAAAGCTGTTTTACCCATTGATGGTCGCCCGGCGACAATGATTAACTCGCCACCTTGGAAACCAGATGTCATTGAATCTAAATCAGTAAAGCCGGTAGGAATGCCTGTTACATCACTCGGGTTGTCACGCGAGAACAGCATATCGATGCGCTCCGCCACCTCAGGTAATAATTCTTTAATATCTTGAAAGCCTTGGCCACTACGCTGTCCACCTTCTGCAATTTGGAAAATTTTAGCTTCAGCCTCATCTAATAGCTGTTGTGCATCGCGACCATCTGGGCTAAAAGCGCTTTCTGCAATACCAGAACCAACCGTGACAAGCTTACGCATAATGGCACGTTCACGCACAATTTCGGCATAACGCCGTATGTTGGCAGATGATGGCGTGTTTTGCGCTAAAGCGCCCAGATAAGCAATCCCACCAACAGTGGAAAGTTCGGCAGTATTTTCAAGTGATTCTGCCACCGTCACAATATCGGCAGGACGATTGTGTTCGATTAATTTACCAATATGCTGATAAATAGTTTTATGGTCGTACTGATAAAAATCTTGCGCACTTAAAATATCGGCAATTTTATCTAAGGCTTCATTTTCTAATAACAATCCCCCTAATACCGATTGCTCAGCTTCGATTGAGTGTGGGGGTAATTTCAGCGAGTCTAATTGTTCGTCAGCCATGGGATGATTATAACCTGATGATTATGCTTAATAGGGATAACAAAAAAGAAAAAGGCTACCGAAGTAGCCTTTTTTATATGCCATCTTTAACGCTTTATTCTTCGGCG
>WASW01050507.1_pt1 | contig 26944 bp, 28 predicted proteins | sample 5698521 | NCBI WGS metagenome assembly WASW01 (sample SAMN11175560, study PRJNA528189) | sponge metagenome | isolation source: marine sponge | host: Leucetta | place: Antarctica: Western Antarctic Peninsula, King George Island | collected 2013-01
CCGGAGGACAGGATTGCCGTGGAACTGGCCATGCTCCGCCGGTGCCTGGAACGAACAAAACTGATCAGGGCCCTGCTCGATGAAACGGCACAGATTGAAAAAATCAAGACCACGGCAACAAACGGTATTACAGAAACAACAACAGGAACGTCGGAAGAAAGCGTGGGTATTTTTGGTGAAGGCACCGTACCTGAGATATCGACCGACGCACAATCCACCGCCTCAATCCAACCCGTGCAAGCGGCCCCGCCGCCGGAACCCTATACGTGGTTCACCATGATGGGGGTCAAGGATGATGTTACAGCCGGTATCGCCAGGGGGGATCGTACATGGTTCGTGAAGGTTGGCGACGCGCTTCCGGGCGGTGTGGTGATCACCAAAATCCTCGGCCGCCCCGTCACCGTGCAGGTGCGTGACCAGAACGGCCTGCAACTGCTCGGTTTCCGGCACCGCCCATGACCGCCCCTGTTCTCACCCTGTCTGAAGACGTCAGTTTCCGCGAACGCTGCGTGGTGTTTGAAGACGGCAGCTACTGGTTTGCGCAAGGCTACGACAAGGATCACGGGATTGGCGAGCGCATTCTGCGTCTTCAGGCCATGAACAAACTCCCCCGTGAGACCGCCCGCCGGACCGTCGATCTGGAACAGATCCGCGATGCCTACGGCAACCAGTCGGCCGGCACACCCCTGTCACCAAAACAGTCTATCGACACCCGGCTGGAGCGCGCCTTTGAACGCGCCGCAGAAGCCCGGGCCAGTGACCTGAAGTTTGATATAACGCAACAGGACTTCCACATCTCTGCCATCATCAATGACCGCCTGTATCTGGTGGATGACCCCTGGACCGTGGCAGACGGGCGGGTCGCCCTGCACAAGTTCTTCTACAACAAGGACGACAGAAGCGGACAGACCAGTTACCAGCCCCATATGTTCCAGGGGTTTGCCATGCGGGCGGGCGGGCCCATCAGGTTCCCCGAAGGGGTCACGGCGATCAGGGGACAGCGCGGCCCCAACCACCCGGCAGGCGAACATATGTACATCCGGCTGTTTTACGCAGACTCCCTGGAGAACGCGGACCTTGCAACACTGGGGTTCGATGAAGAGGTCAGGGAGCAGTTTGCCCGCGTCCGGCGGTCCCTGAGTGGGGCCACCATTATCGGCGGCGTTACCGGGGATGGTAAATCCACGACCATGGGTGCCAACCTCGTCATGCAACAGCGCGAACATGACAACCGGCTTAACATGGTGACGGTGGAAGACCCGGTGGAATACACGATTCCGTTCGCCACGCAGATTGCGGTATCGACAGCAGCCAGCGGCGATGATCGCGGGGCCGCCTTTACAGATGCCCTGAGCCACTTTGTCCGGGTCCACCCCAAGGTCGGCATGGTCTCGGAGGTTCGCGACAGCGATGCCGCGGGCAAGGTCGTTGAGTTTGTCAACACGGGCCACCAGGTCTGGACAACCATTCATGTGGATCAGGTGAACGGCATTCCGTTCAGGCTGATGAGCCTGGGTGTTCCCGCTGTTGAGGTGTGCAAGCCGGGTACCCTGGCCCTGCTGGTCAAACAGACCCTTGTTCCCATTCTGTGTGATGGCTGCAAGGTACCGCCATCCGGATCAAAAACCACCATTCCCGACTGGCTGTACAGGGATCTGGGAAAACGGCGCGGGTTTTTCCTGAGAAACCCGGATGGCTGCCATGCCTGCCGTGAACAGCATGGGTCGTCCCCGCTGCAACAGGCGTGGTGGGGCTATTCGGGCCGCAAGGCTGTTGCAGAGACCATTCAGCCGGACATGGCGTATCTTCGTTTTGTGCAGGCGCTGGACCCTGTCGGGGCGTGGACGTACTGGACCGAACAACAGGGCGGCAATCCCATTGATAACCAGGTTACACGGATGGTGGCCCTTGGGACCGTGGACCCGTTCGATGCGCTCGGCAAGGGCGTCACCCTCAAGCCGGATAATGTTGTCTCGTTGCACGCAGGAAGAGACGAGAACAAACAGGACGAACAGCCGCTGGCTTCTTCAAATAAAACACCCGTTGAATCTCCCACCAATGCCCCCGTTAATATCCGTCCGTCCGGCGATGAGGGCGGTGATCTGCCGGAGATCTTCCCATGAGCATTCTGCCGCTCTGGATACGGTTCCCGCTGAACGACCGCATCACCACGTGGGCCCTGATCGGGGATCTGCTGGACAGTGGTTTCGAGATCGAAAAATCCCTGCCTGTGGCCCGCGCCGTTCTCAAGGGACAGGGCAAGCACCGGCAGGCCAGGCTTCTCGGACAACTGGAACCCGGCCTGCAGGATGGCTCGTTCGTTCACCGGGTGCAGTCCGTCACCTCCGGCAGTGAGGCCATTGTGTTTGGCGCCTACGGCAATACCGATGCCGCCCAGGTGTTCAGAGGCGCAGCCCGCGTGGCCGGTATCCGCCAACGACTGGGCAAGGCCGTCCGGGTGAATGCGTCGCAACCGCTTTTCCTGATGGCCATGTTTTACCTGTTGTTGTGGGGCGCAGGCCGGTGGATGATCCCGGCCTTCGAAGCGTTCCAGCCGAAAGGCCAGTGGCCGCCCCTGGCCGCCATTGTCGGGCGCATCACCACCACCGTGCATGAGCACAACACGTGGATCATCGCGCTCATCGCCCTTATGTGTGCGGCTGTTTACTGGTTATGCGGACACTGGACAAACACTCTCAGGGTGCAGGCCGACAGACTGGCTCCGTTTTCCCTGGTGCGCTTTATCGCAGGCACAGGGTTCCTGTTCACGGTCATCGAGGCCGCCCAAGCCGGCGTCGATCTCAATCAGCGGCTGTTCGAACGCATGGCACAGAATGCCACGCCCTATGAGCGTCATCGAATAGGGCGGATTGCCCACATGATGCAGGGCGGTCATGGGTTTGGTTCTGCCATGGCGGCGACCGGGCATGGTTTTCCGTCACCGGACCTGATCCCCATTGTTGAAGCGCTGGAAAACACCCCGGACTGGGACCGGAAGCTGGCGACCTATCTGGAGCGCTGGATTGTTGGCACAGAGGACGCCGTGGAAAGGGCCATGGCCGGCCTCAACAAGGTGGTGATGCTGTGTCTCGGCGGGGCCATCGCGGCTGTTTTTTCAGCCCTGTTCCAGTTGATCACACTGGCCTCAAAAACAGGCTTTTAACAAAGGACATGTATATGACCAGACCCTCCAACACCTGTCTCCGCTCACAACGAGGGCGTAAGCAAGGACAGAAACGATGGTTCAGGCGATGGCCCAGGCGATGGTTCAGGCAAGGCCTGTCCATGTTTGAATCCCTCATTGTGATTGCGCTCATCGGCCTCTTCCTGGCCCTCATTATTGCGCTCTTCCTGCAAGCCCGTTCCTACTGGCTGGAAGTAAAGACAACATCGCTGCATAGCGCGCTGGTGCAGGGCATCACAAAAACCTATGCCGGCACCAGAGAATACGGCACCGCCGACCTGTTTACGGTGCTCGGACAACACGGCGCACTCCCCGATGGCCTGATTACGGGAGAGGCCCTGCAACATCCTTACGGTGGCCCCATCACGGTGACGGGCAAGAGCAGCCGCTTCGAGATTGTCTTCGCAGAACTGGATGATGACGTGTGCGCCGCCCTTGCCAGCAAGTTCATAGCCCGCCGGCGCGGGGGAACGGGTCTGTACAGTATTGCGATCAATGGCACCGCTCTCGTCCTGCCCGTAACGCCGGTTGATACGGGCAGCAAATGTAATAGTGGTGTTGCAAAGAACACCATCACATGGACGTACTTCTGATGAGGACCGCTGTATCCTCACGGTTTGTGCGCCAGATTCTTTTTACGCATCGGGGACTTTTTACGCATCGGGGCCTTTCCGAGATCGTTGCCGTTATGATGCTGGGCGTGTTTGCGGCGGCGTGGCTCATGTTCGATGTCTCAGAACACAGGCAGGCAACAGGCACTGCCCGGGCACGCGGCGACGGGGTTGTGTTTGCCCGGTGGATCAAGGCCGCTCATCTGTATTCTCAGGAACACATGGCAGACCATGCCGAGCGGTTACAGAACCGTGAGCGTATCACCGTCACGGAGGCTGAGTTGAAGGCCTCCGGCCTGATACCGGTATGGCAAAAAACGGGCGTGTCTTCCGATGACCGGATCGCCATGGGCGTCATTGATGACGGTTATGGTGTTCCCATGGCCTTTGTTGTGCTGACGCCGGGAGAACGGAGCCGGGAACGGTTGTTTGGAGATTTTGAGAACGGGGTGCGCCGTGCCGGGATTACCCGGATCGAAGAGGTCCCGGCGCGGGGCTCCCTGAATGTTCATGCCAGCGACATCACGGCAACCACGGGACAGGCCCTGGCTGAGCACGACATCGTGGCGACCATGGATACAGCCATTCCGTACGACCCAACCGCGCTCTACCGCAGGTCACAGCCCGGCAACCCCGGCGCTGTGGTCATGAACGCGGACCTTGTGTTTGCAGGGAAAGACCCGAAGGGCGTGGGCCTGAAGCGGGTTGGCACGCTCACGGCGGCGGAACTGGAAACCCGGGGGAAACTCACAGCATCCAGATCTGTGACTGTAAGCGGATATATGAGCGCACAAAACATGACGGCGCAGTCCATGACGGCGGGCAATGTTACGGCACCAGAAATTGAAGCCATCAGCGCGTCCGCCATGCAAGACCTGCTTGTGGGCACGGCCGTTCGGGCAAAGGTAGCCACCATCACGGATGGAACTGTTCCGACCGTCACCGTCAGGGGTGACGCCAGTTTCGCAACGAGTCATGTGAGTGAGCAGGTCACGGTGAAGAATGAGGCGCAATCAGAAAAACTTGTGGTCCGGCACACCTGGCCCAAAACCCTCACCACGTCCGGGACAACGACAACAAAACTGTATGGGCCTGAGATGAGCGTGAAGGGAGAACTCACGATCACGAAGGACGGCGGGTGTGAGGGATGCTGAAACGATGCTGAAACAAATGCTTGCAAGAGGAAGGCCCGTGCGGACGTGGGGGCGAGGGCGCAGGCAAGGCCTGTCGCTGTTTTCTGCCCTGTTGGCGCTCGGCCTGTTTGGACTGGTGGTTGTGAGTGTGGGACAGCAACTGGAGATATGGGCTTTTGATAAACGCCAGCGTCAGGCCGGTGAGCAACTGATTGTCCTGTTCAGGGCGGCAGCCACGCTATCGGCACACGATTACACCGCCGGCAGAAACACCGCCCTTGCGCAGGCCGGGCAGATTGAGGAGGTCAGCATTACCGGGCTTCGCTCAGCCAATCTTCTACCGCTCGGCTTCAGTGAGGTGAATGCGCTTGGACAGGGCTACAGGATATTCCGCCGGGCGTTTGGCCGTGATGGTCTTGAGATTGTGGTCACAACAGTAACGCCCTCGGGCAGCCCACCCGTTTACAATCTGGTGGCTCCGGGCGAGCACACAGACAACATCGCCCTTGGCATGGTCTCGCCGGTTGCGGGGGCCCGGTTGCGGGGGCCCGGGGTTGATATGGACATCTCGGCCTACCAGACGCAGTTTGCGGGGGCATTGGGCGCAGGCGAACTGGCCGCTATTGATGTGGTTACGTTGCGCGGCACCGTTGGTAGTGTGTTGCACCGCCTGACCATCGACGGGCACACTGGAGCCAACATCATGGAAACGGATATCGACATGGACGGCAATGATATCACGGGTGCCGCAACCATTGAGGCCACCACGCTTACTGTTGACGATGAAATCCGCGCGCTGGGCGGCATGAAGATCATGGCAGACCTGATCGTGGGGAAGGGGCTGACCGTTAATGGAGAAACCACCATGACAGAAAAGATGACGGCAGATACCGTTCAGGTGACCAATACGATGAAGGCCGGCACCGTCGACGTGAGTGGGCGCATCGAGGCGGCAAGGGCCATCATCAGCGATCAGGCCGACTTCGGCAAGCTGGATGTGAGGGGGGCGTTTACGTCACAAACCGCCACCATGGACACGCTGGTGACGACCGGGCTGAGCGCAAAAGATGTCAGTGCCACGACCCTCACAACAGAAACCACACAGGCAGACCGGATGAACACATCAAGATTGATCGTAGAAGAAACGGCAGCGGTTAAAGAGTTGTACGTCGGGAGTTGTAGCGGATGTTAAAACGTACCGTACTTTATATATATGCAAGCTGTCTGATGCTTTCTCTGATGCTTTCTCTGATGCTTTCTCTGATGCTTTCTCTGATGCTTTCCCTTGCAAGCGGAAGGGCGCAAGCCCAGGAGGGCGAGAGCATCACAGACGCGCCTGTACGCATGAGCAGCATACCCGACATTATCTATAGTGATGGTGTGTTGCTTGTGGTGATGATTGTCTTGCTTGCCCGCATTGCCTGGAAGGATGCCTACCATTTTGAGATCGGCCTGTGGGAACTGGCGGGTCTGGTTCTATGCGAAAGTATTATGCTGTGGGGAGAACAGGAAGTCGTTCTTTGGGATGCAGTCCTGGGTGCCGCTTTGGGAGTCGGTGGTTTTTTTGCCGCTATTGTACCGGCATTGTTGGCCAAGCGCCGCCTGCCGATCATGGGTGGGGACCTACTGCTGTTCATCGTGGCTGGCCTCATGCTGGGGGCGTTTGATCTGGCGGTTTCCTGGGCCTTGTTGTTGCCGGTCGGTGTACTCTACCGCTACTGGCTTGCCCGAAAGCGCAAACGACCCTTCAGGTGGGGATACATGCCCCTGGCACCAGCCTACTGCACGGCTGTGGGGAGCATTCTGATTTATCGGTTTATGGAGAGGAGTTGGGCAGTATGACAAACAGACTGTGCCAGAGCAGAAAACGGAGCAGATACTATAGTTTATTGAGGAGCGCGACAGCACCAACGGCGATGACCATCATGCCACCCAGCTTGATGGTCATCCGGTGTTCAAGTTCCTTCAAATCCCGTTTTGTGGCGGCTTCAAGCTCCTTGATGTCGCGCCGAATAAGCTCAATATCGCGCTTTGTTGCCAACTGGTCATTCACGAGATGGGCTTGCTCCTCAGCCAAAGCTTCTGCCTGCTCGGCAGGCATGCCAGCGGCAACCATGTGTTTGGTGAACTTGAGTGTGTCAAAGACCAGAGCATTCATGATCGTAATGTGGGGTTTTCAGAGCCGTGTGTCAATGGATGGAGCCGTCGCATGAACATTCAATGCATACGCCGTTTATCCGCTATGAGTATTGTATCACTGGGGCTTGGGGCGTGCGAGGCCATCCAGGTGACTGGTCCTGAGCCGGACGCACCCGCGATCGTTGCCGAAGCAGGATCGCTTCAGCAAACAGAACAGCCGGCCCACGCCCTGAACGGTGAAGATGAAAGCGTGCCGGCAACAGCAGCAACCGCGCCTGTCATCGCGCCTGTCATCGCCCCGGATATTACACCTGTTATGACACCTGTCATCCTCTTGCCAGCGATCACGCAGCGCGTGCTCACACCGCGACCATTACCGCCGGAACTGGATGTGCGGGTTGTTTCTGTGAAGCCCGGGCGTGCCCTGGATTTTCCCCGCCTTGCCAATGTTGTTGCAGATACCGTGGGCTATCCGGTGGTCATTGAAGAACGTCTCGCGCGCAACGCGGCAGAACACACGGCTCTTTCGCCAGCACCAGAGATTTATCTTGAGTTCGAGGGCGGGGTGCGAGACCTGTTTAACAGGCTGGGTGACGAGGCCGGGTATGAGTGGGGCTTCCGGGTGACAGAGGGATCCGGAGCCGAGTTTTTCTTTTACCGTTATCACGATGAGGAATGGGCCAGCGCCGGGGCCGGGACCGGGACCGTCAGGGACGGGCCGTGGCGGGTTGATCCCGTTCAGCACAAGACCCTCAAAGGGGTCATCCATCAATGGTCTCAAACCGCCGGATGGCACCTGGTGTGGGAGGCGGGTGACGTGGATTTCGACATCGAGGCCCGGTCATCCTTTGAGGGCAGTTTCGAGGAAGCCGTGGATGCGCTGCTGGCCGACACCCGCAAGCAGATACCGCTTGTGGCCAAACTCTACCCTGCCAACCGGTATGTGCGGATCATGCGGGCAGAGGATGTGTGATGAACAGTTCCGGCACCATTTGTTTTACCGTCTGTTGTCTCCTGCTTGCCGGGTGTGATGCGTCATCGCAGCAGCGCAAGAGCGAGCTTGTGAGCACGACCCCGGCCGTAACCACGCGCCCGGTCATAGAGCAGGTTCTGGCGGAAGCGGCCCACCGGGCAGAAACCGCCCTGCACCAACTGAGCCGCATTCAGTCCGGCATGCATACCATACCAGCCGCTCCCGTGCCTGTCCGTGTTCCCGAAGCGTTGATGAAGACGGCCGACATCACATGGACAGGCCCCCTGGTGCCGTTTGTCTCGAAGCTCGCAGAACTCGCCGGCTACCAGTTTGTAGAAACCGGCACGCCGCCAGTGGAGCCGGTGATGGTGACTGTCCGCGCAACAGATCGCCCCATCGTCAGCATCCTGCGCGATGTTGGCTTGCAGGCCGGCATACGGGCCAATCTTGTGGTGGATAGCACGATTGAGCGTATTGAGATCATCCACGGGGAGATTAACGAGGGAATAAATGAGGTGACCCATGGGACATAAAGCGGGACATAAAGCGGGACATAAAACGGGACATAAAACGGGCCTTCTGTTTATGATCCTGACCCTGGCAGCGGCGGCGCTCGCCGCAGGCCCGGTTGTGCTGGCCGCAGGTCCGGCGTTGGCCGGGCAACCCTCGTCTCTTGATGATTTGCTCAAGACAGAACCCGGCGAGACCACACCGGGTAACTTCGGTGATGAGTACCGCACGGCGGCCATGAACGACGCGGCCATGGCGTGGGGTATGCAGGCGGGTGCGGCCTATCAGCGCTGGCAACTCCAGCAGACGCTGGTGCGGGTGGAAGCACAAATGGATGACATCTTTAACTTCGGGCCCCTCGTGATCCGGAAGGCGGGGTTCACGATCATGCCGCCGGTTATCGTCGAGACCGAACAGGCGTTCAAGGTGGATGGGTCGGGCAAGCGGGCGGCCAGTGCCAGGCGGCGGTTCAATATTCTGGCCCCCGCCCGGATCGTCAGTGACAGCGGCATTCTGCAATGGCACGCCTATCTCTATCGGTCTGTGCCTGAGGTGCTTCCGCCACCAGCCGTCCTGTTCCCGCGAGACAAGGCGGAAGCCCAACAATGGAGGGCGGGGCTCCGGGAAGGCTGGCAGCTCGGACTTGTCTTTGAAGATGACGTGTTTGTTGACGATGTGAACAGCCTGCTCAGAGATTATCTGGGCAGCGTGACGTACCGCGTCCTTCTCGCGCAGCACATGGTGTCTGAGCCAGATATCATCTCATCAAAGACGCCGGTGGATGGCGGCGGTGAGATCATGGACGTCTCTGTAACCAATATTGTCATCAATGACGATGCGCGCCTTAATCCGCTGATCACCGATTGGGTGCCGCGGGTGGAGGCGGTCTATTGAGCGAGCACGAGAACATATCCGAGGCGCAGTTGGAACCGCAACCGGCGCTGCAACCGGGCTTGATGTGGGCGGAGGGCGCTTTTGCCTTCCCGGCCCACAAGCTGGGCCAGTTCCTTGAGTGGGCCGCCTCCGTGGGGGCGTCCGACATTACGTTCCAGACGGCGCGGCCCCCTTATATAGAGGTGGACGGTCGGCTTCATATGGCCTCGACAGCCTCACTTGATGCCAGCGTGATCACCATGATCACCCGGTCGCTCTACGGTGACATGGCGGAAAGCATCTTGCGCAGTGGGCGTGATCTGGATTGCAGTTACGAGCTTCCGAAGAAAGACGGGGTTCGGCAACGCTTCCGGGTCAACATCTGTGCCGTGGAGGTGCGCGGCGCGTTTGGCGTCAACGTGACCTTGCGCGCCCTGCCGGGCCGGCCGTCTTCTTTTGCTGATCTGGATATCGAGCCGGAGATCATGCACGCCTGGCAGGAATGCCGGGGCCTGAGCCTTGTGACCGGCGTACCGGGCTCGGGCAAGTCCACGTTACTGGCGGCTGGCACCCGGTGGATGCTGGAAAACGGGATTGGGCGGGTGCATTCCTACGAAGCGCCCATCGAGTTTGTGTTTGATGAGGTGGAGAACAGCGGGGCGTTGATGTCGGCTTCAGAAATCCCCCGCCATTTTCCGACCTTTGCCAGCGGCCTCAGGAGCAGTCTGCGGCGCAAGCCCCGGGCCGTCATTGTGGGCGAGGCGCGCGATCGTGAGACCATCGAGGCGGCCATTCATGCGGCTGATTTTGGTATCGCCGTGTTCTCCACGACCCACACCGTTGGTGTGGCCCAGACCATCCGGCGGTTGCTGGCCGAGTTCTCGGGCGAAGAAAAGGCCGAGCGCGGCACGGCCCTTGTGGATTTATTGAATGTGATCGTTACCCAGTGTCTGGTTCCCAACCCGAAGGGGGGAAGAACAGCGCTGAGAGAGTGGCTGTTTTTTGACGATGATCTCCGCTTCCGGCTTTTTGGTGCGCCCATGCAGCGCTGGGTGACCCTCATTGCGGAAGAGATGGAGCATCGTGGTTGTACGCTGGCGCGCATGGCGGCTGGTGCCTGGTCCCGGGGTGACATCACCGAGATCGACTACCGGCGGTTTACCGCTGGCAGGTCAGTTGGTAAGTCCGTTGGTAAGTCAGTTGGTAAGTCCGAGGGCAAGCGGTTGGAGGCTGAGACATGATGGACACCCCCATGGATACCCTCATGGACATCCCCATGGACATCCCCTGGCGAGACAGCATGCGCCCGGCGCGGTTCTACTTTCTGGATGTGCGCGTTCTTGTGGTGCTGGGGTTCTGGGTGTTGTGGCCCCGGATGTGGACGCTGCCCATAGCTGTCGTGCCCATACTGTTTCTGTGGGCGGCCAGCATCAAGGGCTACAGGCCGGCGGCGGCGGGCCGGGCCATCCGGCGTTTTGTGTCTGGCCGTAAATCCGCGTGGTCGCCGGGGCGGTATCGCCGGAAGGTGGATTACGGCGGGATGACCCGTGTCGCCATTGTTGCCTGTGTTGTCCTGACTGTATGGGGATCAGAGGTCCGGGCAGCGTTTTCCTACATCGGCCCGGAGCCCGAGGCTGGCGTGGTCGCTTCGGCCGTGGAAGAGGGCGCAGGCGCGTTATCCCTGTTGCAAACCCTGCGGAAACTCGTGCCACAAGACATGGTTCTTCGTTTCGATAAGCGCGTCAATCCGGCCCTGCGGGTGGAACGCCGCTTTGGCAACTGGCAGGCGTTGTTGAATGCCTCCGGGCTTGCAGGCCGGGTGGACAAGGGAGAATTACAGGTCTATCCGGTGGGCTTGCCTCTGGCGAGCATCGCCCTGATGGCACCGATGAATGACACCGCCACCTGGAATGTGATCGAGGGCAGCACCCTTGAAGACACCTTGCAGCAGTGGAAGAAGCACTCTGGCGTGGAGCCTGTATTCCTCACCGACCGCAGCTGGACCATCCAGTACAGCTATCCGTTCCGCGGATCCTATGAGCAGGCGTTGCGCGCCCTGTTCTTTGCGCTTCGCGGACAACCCGACGCCCCGGTTGGCAATCTTCATAACAACGGGCGCTCGCTTTTGATTACACACCGTACCACACACCGTAACGGTGACGCGCCGCGTAACGGTGACACACACCGTGACGGTGATGCGCCGCGTGACGGTGACGCACCGCGTGACGGTGATGCGACAAGGGAAACCCCATGACCATGACAAAAACACGCCTTCATGCCTGGTGGTTCAGTTCGGCATATGTCTTGTCTCGATCACCCCATGCTTCGGCCCATGCTTCGGCCCATGACACCAACAGGCAGATCGCTCTTGGTCACACGCACACGATTGTGGGCAACCTGGTCCCGCATAAAAACGGGCTTATCGCCAGTGCCAGACCGCTGGACGCCCTGATCTGGGCGTCCGGACCTGTCATCTGGCGCGTGGCGTTGGGGGGAACTGTTATTGAACAGAACGGGCAGCTTTACGCCGCCGAGCGCACCTGTGTTGCCGGGGGTGTTGACGCTTCTGCGGCACTGCTGAAGTTCTGCCGCGATATCGCGCCGCGCGATGGTATCGCCCCGCTCGATAACCCCATGGGTGGTAACCCCATGGGTGGTAACCCCATGGGTGGTAACCCCATGGGTGGTAACCCCATGGGTGGTAACCCCGTGGGTAGTGACCCCATGGGTGCCGGCCTGCACCGGAAAACAACGCTCACCGACCGGAACATGAAGTGGCCCTCGGTTTGGGACACGGTCCGGCGTGCTGCCTGGTACGCGGCACGGGATGCGGCGACGAAGACCACGGAACATGCCATGGGCAGGATGCGCCAGGGGGTGCCCGTGAGCACGGGCATGAGCACGAGCAGGGGCACGGTCTGGGACCGTGCCTGGGAGCACACCATGAAAAAACTGAACACCCGCCTTGCCGCCACGCTGGACAACCTTATTGCGGAGAACGCCCCATGAACCTCACCGTTTTGTTTATGGCCTTGTTCACAGCCCTGTTGATGGCGTTCATGACGCCCGTGTCGGCCGTCGCGCAATCGGACGAGGCACCCTCCATCATTGAGGAACTCAGGGCAAACGGCGCTGAGGTGACGGCACTTGGGAACCACGGTCGCTTGCAGGGCTGGTGGATCAAGCCAGTTCAGGGAGCCGCCTATACGGCCTATACAACGCCGTCCGGCAATACGGTTGTTGGCGTGTTGTATGACAGCAACGGCGATATGATCACCGGGCAACAACTGGCCGGTGCCGGTATCGCAACCGGCCATGAAGCGCCCGAAGCACAACAGCCGCCCCCACAGGAAGCGTCCCTGCCAGCAACATTGTTTGCGGCGACGGAACAGGCGTTCGGTTTTGTTCTGGGTGACAGCGGTCCCGTTATTCATATGTTTGCGGATCCCCGCTGTCCTTATTGCCGCTCTCACCTGCGAGCGCTGGAGCCGTCCATTGATGAAGGGTTGCTTCGGGTGCACGTTATCCCGGTTGGTATTCTTGGCGCACGGTCTGCCGTCAAGGCTGTTGCCATTGCGGGGGCCAACAATCCGGCGCGCGCCTGGTCGGGTGATGGAGCAGCGGAGACCAATCAGGTAACGGGTGCCCGGCGCATCAAAGCCAACAACGCCCTGCACGCGCGCTGGCAGGCACGCGGTGTGCCGTTCACGGTATACAGGAAGGATGGACACATCCGCATTGCCTACGGTGCCGATGGCGATCCCGCAAGATTCTGGAAGGACTGAGACATGGATGAACACACGACCCGGCATGTGAAAACGCAACCGTACCTGAGCGGTTTGCGCGAAGCGCTTGGGAGCAAACAGTGCCCGTACGCCAACACCCTGACCACCATCAGCACCTGTGTGGCGACGCAAACATGTGTGTGCGAAAACGCGCACCTTCTCAAACTCATGGAACCATTTGAGCCACAGGAAGTACAGGATGCACAGGATGCACAGGCAGCACGGACTCGCTCCGTAAACCCGGACAACACACCATCATCACAACCCGAAAGGAAAGCAACATCATGGCTGGTTCAGTAAACAGGATCATTCTTATTGGCAATCTGGGGCGAGACCCCGAGGTCCGGTCCACACAAAATGGTGACAAGGTGGTGAGCATGTCTGTGGCTACATCGGAGCGCTGGAAGGACAAACAGACAGAAGAGCCGCGCGAGAAAACAGAGTGGCACCGGGTTGTCATTTTCGATCAACGCCTTGGTGAGGTTGCAGAGAAGTATCTCAAGAAGGGTGCCAAGGTCTATCTGGAAGGCACCGTGCAGACCCGCAAATGGCAGACCGACAGTGGCGAGGACCGTTATGTGACCGAAGTTGTTCTGCCGCGCTTCGGCTCCGTGATGACCATGCTCGGCAGCAAGGGTAGTGGAGACGATACGCCGCCTGCTGAAGATGCGGAGGCTTATGGCACCGGTAGCACCGGTAGCACCGGTAGCACCGGTAGCACCGGTAGCACAGACAACACGGGCCAGGCGAGCAACATGCCGCCTGATTTTGACGATGAGATTCCCTTCTGAGTGAGCGGCCAAACAGGGAACAGACAGGAAACAGACAGGATACAAAATCAGATGAACCGTGACACCGCCCATCAAACCGCAGACGGCCAGTTCGCGCTCCACCGCGCCGCGCACCTGTGGTGGCGACGGGTGGCACTCATTAATATAGGTGTGGTTGTGTTGCTGTCTCTGGCGCTGGTGTCTCTGGCCCTCAAGAGCCGGCCCGTAGACCGGGCTTTTGCGGCCTCACCAGACGGACGAATTATTGAACTGGTGCCGCTGGACGCACCGATCATGAATGAACAGGCGCTGCGCAACTGGATCGTTACGGCGGTGACGGAAGCGTTCACCATGGGACATCACGACTGGCAACTCAGGTTGACGCAGGTGCGCGAGTTCTTCACCGACGAGGGCCATGAGCATTTGTTGGAGAGCCTCCAAACCTCCCTGTTCCTGCAACAGCTGAAGGATAACCGACAGGTCTCTTCGGCGGTCGCGAGGGGGGCGCCCGTCATTGTCGATCGGTTCACCTGGCAGGGGCGGGACGCCATTGCCCTGCAACTGCCCATGCTTCTCACCTTCGATGTGGGCAACCGCACGCAATCGGAACAGGTGATGGCCCGGGTGCTGGTTGTCCGGGTTGCCATTGAAGAGCGGCAGGCGGGGATCGCTATTCAACAACTGATCATCGAGAAAAGCGGGGGGGTGTGATGCGTCTTGCAGCACCCTGTATAGCGCTCCTGGTGCTTCTGTTGGTAGCGGCTCCCCCGGCCGCCGTGGCACAAACATCCGGTGATATCCCTCAAGTGGAGATTGCCGTAGAGACGCGCAGCAACAGCACGCGCATTGTGTTCCATTGGCCGTACCCGGTGCCTTGGTCGACGGCAGTGGACGCGGACGGGTCAGGCATTACGTTCAGGTTCCAGCAACGTGCCGGGTACTGGACACAGGACGGGGCACAGGACGGGGCACAGGACGGGGCACAGGACTGGACACAGGGCAATACGGCGTGGGGTGGGATGGTCCGCGACGGGCCTCACATTCACGGTGATGGTCATGAGGTGAGCTTTGCCTTTACCAAACCCTACAGATTGACCGTGAGTGCCGAGGCGGCGGATGTCTGGGTAGACGTGACAGAATGGCAAAGCGAGACGGGGCAGGGAACGGGACAGGGAACGGGACAGGGCACGGGCATATGGCCCGAGTATGCCGCAAGCAATGATGATCTGGCGTTTTCCGCGCGCACGCAGCTTCCCTTAACACCCAGCCAGATCGGACAGTTCCACGAACTGGTTGATCAGACCAGAAAGGCCACGGCCCGGGCCGTCCCCAAACCAAAGGCACAATCACGCGAACTCCGCCTTGATCTGCTGGCCGGTGCCGACATCCCTACCATTTACGTGGCGCAAGGACATGCCACGGCACTGGTGTTTTCTGATGTGACGGGCAATCCCTGGCCAATCCACAATCGCACGGTGGAGAATATATTTGTGGCGGGTGGCACGGATGGCAAGGGCGGCAATGACGGCGATGACCGAAACGGGAAGGACGATAACAACACCGGCAATCATATCATCATGCTGTCACCAGGTGAGGCCTATGCCCATGGCAACATCATTGTACAACTGATTGGGCTGGACCAGCCCATCACGTTCCAACTGGTCGCCGGCGAAAACACGGTCGATTACCGGGTCGATATCCGGGTTCCCGGGGCCGGGCCCAATGCCGATCAGGCTTTGCTGGCGCGTCCGGAACAGTTCAGGCCCGGCGATCCCCTCATCGTGATGTTCTTGACCGGCAACGCGCCTCAGGACGCGGACAGGCTCGTGGTGGAAGGTGGCGACTGGCGGGAAGCGGCATGGCGCTATGAAGGGGCGCTTTATCTCAAGACGCCCAAAAGCCTGCTACAGCCCGGTGCTGCCGCGTTTGAGCGCGGCACAGATGGCTCGACCGTTTACCGGCTTGCCGACACGCCCTACGCCATGGTCTCCGACAATGGTGTACGGACCCGGCTTACATTCAGGAAAGGATCCCGGTTTTGAGCAATAGCCCCCCAAAATCAGAATCAGCATCAGAATCAGAAACAGAACCCGACATTGAAGCAGCGGCAGATGTGCCGTATCCGGTCAGCCCGGATACGGGTGGTCGGTTAAGCAGGTTCACGGACGTGTTTCTTGAACACAAGATGATCATCCTTGCCGGGGTGATACTCTGTCTGGTCGGAGCGGGCACGGCTTATCTGTCCCTGAACTGGGCCAGGCAATCCGCCCAGGCATCGCGTGTGGGAACATCCAGTACGCTATCGCGTGATCCCAACCAACAAATCTCACCGGCCTATCAGGTGACCATTGATACGCGCGACAACACACGGCTCGGCGAAGCGAAAGATGACGGGCGAGGTTTTGTGCCGGAGTTCACGGTGCCCGCCCCGGTGCCCGGCTCGCAGTTCGGATCGCAATCCAGATCGCAGCCCGGATCGCAGCCCGGCTCACATATTGACACCAAACCCGGATGGACTCCGCCTGAAGGAGACCGAGGAAAACAGGGGGAACAGGCGTCAGGCGCTCAGGAAATCGCCGAGCTTGGCGACTTCAGCAACCCCGCCGGCGTTCAGGGCAGCACAGAGAGCACAGAGAGCACCGACCAGCGGAGCACGGCATCGTCTGAGCCTGGCACCCAGCCCTTGTATACAGAGTTTCTGGGGGCCCTTATTGATAAGTGGTCCAGAAAACCTTCCTTCGTGACCACCACCTACAACAATCAGCGGAGCAGCTCCGAGGCTGCATCTGAACCTGGTGAACCTGACAAACAAGGCAGAATTGCTCTCAGGGAGACGCTCATTGATGCCGGCGCTGAACTCTACGCCTATACGCGCTACGGGCTGAACTCGGATATTCGCAGTCCCGTTGTTCTGGAAATCCTCGGCGGTCGGTTCAGGGGCGGCGTGATAACCGGATCGTTTGAGGTGTACCGGGAAGAGGTGCTGATCAGACTGACCCGTCTTGATGTGGGCGGCGAAAGCCATGCCATCGATGCCTATGCGGTGGATCTGAACTGCGGCTGTTTTGCCCATGAAGGCGATGTGGACCACCACTATATTGAACGGGTGCTCGTGCCGGCGGCGGCCCAGTTTGCGCAAGGCTTCCTGCTGGCCGCCACCCGGCCCTCTGTCACCCTTGATCTTAACAGCGCAACCGTGACCTCGCGCGACCAGAACACCGATACAGAAGATCATCTTCTTGAAGGTCTTGGCAGTGCCGGGCAGCGCGCCACAGAAATCTTCAGCGAGACCGCGCCCACGGGCCCGACGGTGCGCATCGCGCGCAACACCGAGATGCTCGCCGTTTTTGTCCAACCCGTTATGGCGGCTGGTACCGGCACACAATCACAGGCAACACAATCACAGACACCACAGACAACGACAACGGGGAACGGCGGTTGAATGTCATGGATTCCATTGTGCGGGCCGTCAGCGATATTGACCCGACGTTCCGGGGCTTTATGGCCGCCCTGGTCTATGTGCTGGGGGTCATCGCCCTGGCCCAGGGCCTGTTGCGCCTCAAAAAACATTCCGACGATCCCCACCGGGCACCCTCTGGCATGGGCACGGCCATGACCTTTGTGCTGGCGGCGGCCCTTCTTGCCTTGCCGGCGTTTATGGCGGCGGCGACCGGCACGCTGCTCAACGGAGAAACGCGCTCAGGGGCCACCCTTGCCTATAACACCGGATCGGGTTCAGCAGACACAGGTGCCTTCAACGCCCTGATTGGAGCACTCTTTACCATTATCAGTCTTGTGGGCCTGATCGCCTTTATCCGGGGCTGGTTTGTGCTGAGGGGTGCTGCTGACGGTAACACCCAGCAGACCATCGCGTCCGGCATCTGGCATCTGGTTGGCGGGGTCATGGCCTGGCACATCCTGACCGTGATTGACGTTTTCCAGCAGACCCTTGGCGTCAGCGTCTTAACCATCAACTGAACAGGATATAATCCCATGAAACTTTATCACATCCTATTACTCGCCCTTGTTGCGGCCCTGATCGGTGGTCTTCTGGCCCACGGGCCGGCGGGTGCCCAGAACCTCGGTGATTTTTTCGACGAAGGTGAACGCAATCTGGAGCGGACCACAGGGTTCCTTGAAATCCTGTTCTACATCATCGGGATTGTCCTGATCGGGGTTGGCATCATGCGCTTCAAGCGTCATTCGGACCATCCCCAGCAGGCATCGCTGGGCTCGGCTGTGGTGGTTGTGCTGGTTGGTGTGGCGCTGATTGGTCTGCCGGCGCTGGGCTCCGCCGTCCTGGAGACCTTCGGGGCCAACCAGAACACCACCATCGACCGACCCAAGTTGAACTAGGGGGTGAATGTCCGGCATGCCCTCAATCGCCACCACGCTTGATGATCTGACCCACTGGCTGTGGGTGAACGCCCACAAGGCCCTTGAATGCCATGTGGAACTGGAAGGTGTGTCGCAAGCGGCGGGGCGTTTGTTCACCCGCAACAACGCCCTCGTCACCCTCTATAAGCTGCACGGTTCACGCTCCATGGTGGGAACGCAGGAGCTTGACCGGATCGTTGAGCAGGGGGCCAGCCTTCTGAACAACCTGTTCACCGGCACCGGTCATGCCCTGCATGTGGTCTTCGAGCGAGACCCTGGTGGTGGGGACGCGTTGATCAGCAACCGGATTGCCGATCAAAAACAGGCCGCCCGTCATATCGGTCTCGATCTGGAAGACCTGTTTGATGAGCGGGCCCGGCGGCTGGCACCCCTGATTGCCGCAGAGCACTGTTATATAGCGCTCTGGACGCATCCGTCCTGTCTGTTGGCGGACCAGTTAAAGCGCGATGACAAATCGCTTCAGCAAATTCTGAAGACCTGGACGGTGCCGCGCGACAGTGCCCAGCGGACGGAAGGTGTGGTGGAAAGCCTGGTGCCCCGGCACAGTGCGCTGGAAGCGGCCCTGGAGGAGTTTGCGCAGAACGCCGGGTTTATGATCAGGCGGCTGGAGCCAGCCCCGGCCCTCGCAGAAATCCGCACCATGCTGAACGGTCCGCTGTTCAGGACGGGCACGTGGCATCCCGATATTCCGGGAGCGGGGCTGCATCCACCGCGTGAGCGCGGCAATCTGGTAGAAGGGGTCCTGCGTCTGCCGCTGGCCGAACAACTCATCGCTGTCGAGCCGGTATGCGGTCCCGACTGGGTGCGCCTTGGCGAACGGGTGTATTGCCCGCTCGATGTGGTGGGCGGCCCGCGCGAAAGCCGGCCGTTCAGTGAGGTGCTGTCGCGCGCCGCCGAAGCCGGTATACCCTTGCGGTTTTCTCTGCTGATCGAAGGCGGCGGCCTTGGTGCCGGTACCGCCATCAAACGGGCGGCGGCCACCATCATGGCGTTTTCCAATCATGAGAACCGCCTTATCCGGGACGCCCTGCAAGCGCTTTCCGACCAGCGTGCGGAAGGCGAGGCCATCGCCCGCATCCGCATGACGTTTGCCACGTGGGCCGCTCCCGGTGACGATAAACTGAGACGGCAGCGGCAGGGCCGATTGCTTCAGGCCGTGGAAAGCTGGGGCGAGATGAGCGCCACGGCGCTCACCGGCGACGCCCTTGAGACCATGGCCGGTACCGTTCCGGGCATGGCCTGTTGTTCTACGGCGGAAGCGGGGGCCGCTCCTTTACGGGAGTGCCTGAAGCTCATGCCGTTCCAGCGACCGGCCAGTGGTGATGCCAGTGGTGATGGCAATGGGGATAGCGGCGGGGATGCCAGCAGTGGGGACGGTAGTGGTGATGGCAGCGGCCATATGTTCCGCTCCCGAGACGGCAAGCTGCTGGGCACATCAGGCAGTAACGGCTCCTTCAACTTCGATTTGGTGTACGGACGTTCCGGGCAGGGCAAGTCCGTGCTGCTGAACAGTCTTTCCCTGGCCTTCTGTCATGAACGGGGATTGAGTGCCTTGCCCTTCAGTGCGACCATTGATATCGGCCCCACATCGGAAGGCTTGATCTCGCTAATCCGGGAAAGCCTGCCGGCCAACCGGCGCCATGAGGTGGGCTATTACCGTCTCACGATGACGGAAACTCACGCCATCAATCCCTTCGATACGCAATTGGGATTGCGCAAACCATTGCCCGATGAACGGGCGTTCCTGGTCTCGCTGGTCTCGACCATCCTGACCAGAAGCGGGGAGGTCGGCGTTGTGGATGGTCTTCGTGAAGCCATTGGGCCAACCATTGACGCCGCCTACATCATGCGGGCTGGTGTTGTTGCGGGCAGCGAGCCGCACCCTTATCAGCCAGGTCGCTCAGAGGCCATCGACAAGGCCATTACAGCGCGTAACATTCCTGTGCCGGATGATGCCACATGGTGGGATGTTGTGGACCTGTTGTTTGAGGCGGGCAGCATCGAAGCCGCCGGGCTGGCGCAGCGGTTCGCGGTGCCCGTGATGATCGATCTGGTCTCGCTCATTCGCGCCGACAAGATTGAAAACCTCATCGGCGAAGCCGTCATACAAGGCGGTGAAGCCGTCACGTCGGCGTTTATCCGGATTATGGTGTCGGCGGCCAGCAACTGGCCCAACCTGTGTCATCCCACAAGGTTTGATCTGGCTGGTGTGCGGGTGGCCGCCATTGATCTGGCCGACGTCACCCCACAGGGCTCGGCCGAGGCCGACCGGCAGACGGCCATCATGTATCTGGTGGCCCGTCATGTTCTGGTGCGTCACTGGTGGTTCGGGGCCGACATGCTGGAGCACTGCCCGCCGCTGTACCGGGCCTGGCACCGCAAGCGTATTGATGATCTGAACAATACCCCGAAGCGGCTCTGTTATGACGAGTTCCACAGGACGGCAAAAGCCCCCGATGTACAGGGCCAGATTATTCGTGATGTTCGTGAAACCAGAAAACGCCGGGCTCACATTATCCTGGCATCCCAGCTGGCGGGGGACTTTTCCAGGGAACTGATTGAGCAGGCCAGCCGGTTCTGGATTCTGGGCTCAGGCGGCAAGGAAAGTGAGGTCGAAGAGATTGCCCGCGTGTTCGAATTATCCGCCGTCCTTAAAACAGTCTTGCAGCGTGAGTTGAACGGGCCCACGGCGGCGGGAGCACCGGTGTTGTCTATCGATGGCATGGGTTCCAACCGCACCGAACATCTTCGCATCAACACCCTGGGCCCCATTGAGTTATGGGCACTCAACACAAACCCACGAGATGTCTCCCTGAGAAACCGTCTTTACACCCGTATGGGCGCGACGGCGGCACGCGCGGCTCTTGCCCGGCAGTATCCGGCAGGGGGTGCCGAGCAGGATGTGGAACGGCGCATGGAGGTGGCAAGGGAAGCGGGCAAGTACGTCACAGAGGTGGACGTGCTGGACGACATCGCAGCAGAAATTATTGAAACGGGAGACAACGGATAATGGACAACGACAAGACTTTCTTCATCTGTTTGACAGGAGGGGCGGCGATCTTTATCGGGCTTTTTTACATCGGTCATGAGGCTGGCATCAAAAAGGAAAGGACTCGGGGCGAGCAACGGATCATTCAGCAAACGCTTGAGGGCATCACGGCACGCCTTGAGGTGCTGGAACAGAAAGGTGGTGGCATCGTGACGTTCCCCGAACCCGTACCATTCGTCTATCCGGAAGGATATTATCATGAATCAGAAACGGCACCCTCGGGCATTCTTGCGCCACCAGTTGATGCTGTCACACCGGCTACGCCATCAACTGGGAATAGCGCTGGGGTAAGCACCGGGAATAGCATTGGGACAAACACCGGCACAACGACAGGCGACTATTCCGCCGATGAGTGGCTCCAAAAACAGGGGGACGGGCAATGAGTTCAGGCGGCTTTGTCTTCGACCACCAGAACCCGGCCAAGGATATTGAGAGCGTTTTCCACCTGACCGATGTGGGAGCGATGATCCGGGTTGGCGAGTTTGCGGACGGCAGATTCCGTAATGCCCAATCGCGCGGCCAAAGCCACCTTGGTCACGCCTTGCGTACGCATGGCGGCGTAAAGGGCCAGCTTGGCGGCCACAACGGGAGGCAGGGGCACGAGGTTCTGGCCTTCGGCAATGGTACCCGGAACCGGAATGTCGCGGCGTTCGTGGATATAACCAGCGAGAGCCGCGGCCAGGGCATCCTCGGCCATTTCAAGGGATTCCTGGCGATCATCACCCCAGGTCAGGGCTTCGGGAACATCGGGAAACGAGACGGTGAATCCGCCATCGGCCGGGGTCAGGACGCAGGGGTAAGCGTAACGCATCTAGAAGTCCTCCTTCTTAATCTTCAACTGTTTCAGCATGGCGTAAAAAAGACCAGGCTTGATTTCGCTGTGCTTTACCGTTGTAAAGTGTTCGCCGATGTAAAGCCTGCCATGACTGCCTTTGCCGTAGTTGGGTTCGAAACGGCATTCCTGATCGGTCTTGTTGGCGTAACGTTTAGCACGCTTGATGAATTCCGTTCTGTTCATGTCACTATAATCGCTCTTAAAGGTGCGATTATCAAGAAAGAAATCGCCTATAAGAGTGCGGTTTCGGGCTGGGCATCATGAGCGCCCGCACCTCACTCTATATAAGTGTGGCGCTGTTGTTTGCGGCGGCGGCATCATTGCCCCTCGATCAGGCCTGCGCCCAAGACGCTGACAACCCCGCCTGTAGCCCTGTGGTCTTTGAAGCCCTGGAACAAGCCGGCCAACGGGGCGTGACGGAAGCGGCCGCCATTATCCGCAATCCCGTTAGCGGTATTCGTCAGCCTGATTCCATCTTTGACTTCTCCTGTATTGAGGATCTGTTCCAGTTCCCCGACATCAACATCCTGTTTGATCCGAACCGGATCATTAACGGCATCCTGCGGGCTGTACAGGACAAGGTGTGTGAGGTCGCAGAGCTTAAATACGCGGAGCACATTGGTCGTCCTCTTGATGATCTGATTTTCTCGCGCGACATCCCAAGGCTTCCCGGCCTCGATGTGAGAATCCGTAAAACAAAAACACCAGAATTCCCCTCCGCAGAGACCAGGCCGCTCGAACGCCCCAACGCCAACAAGGGTCGCGCCAGCGACGCAAACATATTCAGACGCGCTCTGGAGTAGGGAACTGATTATGGAGTTTACAATCATGAACAAAGTCAGACGAACCTTGAGCGCTATCGCCCCGTTTGGGTTGATGGTTTGCAGCGTTGTTTTGACCTCTTCACCGGCAACCGCCGGGTGTGACGGAACCGATAACGATATAGCCGAGGCCAACCGGGTGATTACGCAACTGGCCCAGGCAGAAACCGCCATCATCGGCACCATCGCAACCATGGAAGCCAGTGTGGTACAGACCCTCGCCCTTCACGCCGGGCAGACCTCGGCCTACATCGCACAGAACGCGACGGCCATATCCACGGCCATTGACGAGCAGACAAAACGCCAGGCTCAGGTTCTGCGGGACGTGGAAGAAACCGAAGCCATACAGGGACGGTTGCCATCGGTGAACGCCTGCGAAGGCATCACCGGGCTTGCGGCCCTGGGCACTGTGCGACTTGCCAGTGAGCTTGCGCATGCGCAAGCAACAGAGATCGAGACCGGGCGTGTCACGCAGGACCGGGCCGTGACCTCCCTTGCCGGGGCAGCCACGGACACCACATCGCGGTTTGATCTGGTGTTTGCCAGCTATTGCAACGCGGAGCGTGCCGGTGTTGACGGTGATATATGTTCTGCACCGCCAGAGCTTCACGATGCTGACCTGCGGGCGAGTTCATTATTTGGAGAGGCAACCCTTGCCACAGAAGCATCCCGCCGGGTGGCAACAGACTGGATCAGGAACTTAACGGTTCCCGTGATCGATGACCCGCCGCCTCTGGCGTCAGCCGATACGACAGAAGAGCGGAAGTCCATTCTCGATCACCGGGCCGATGATGCCCGCATCGCCCTCGCCATTGATTACATGAACGGGCTTTATGCAAACAGGGTGCCCGCCGTCAATCACGGTGCCTGGGCCAATGCCGTCCGGGGTCTTGGTTCACAATCTGTTGAAGGGAGCGGGGCGATCTCCCATCATGAACTGCTGCGGGTGCTGGCGCGCGAGCGTTACGAAGACCCCGGTTACTTTGTGAGCTTGCAGGGCCTGGGTACAGAAAACCTGTTGCGTGAGCTGATCCAGCTTCAGGTGGTGGGCCTTATGGTGAACTGGGAACGGTTTACGCTTGAGCAACAGCGCGGGGCCATGGAAGCCGTCGGCCTTGTCATGACGGTTGATCAAAAACGCGACCGACAGGGTATTGTGAGCCCTGTTGAAAGTGTGAACTGATCATGTCCAATGACAGGTCCAATGACAGGCCCAATAACAGGCCCAATAACATTCCGGGGCCCGCTAGAATCCTGTCGTTCCTGTTTTTGCCGGGGTTGCGCAGCACCTGGGAAGGTGTGCATTCATCAACGGCCGCGTTCAAGGGGTTGGTGACGCTGTCGAGGACGACCGAACAACGAGAGAACGTTTTCTCTCTCCTGAAAGCGGCGGGCAAACACCTGACGGTTCGCTCAGTGTTGCTTTTGGCTATTCTCGTGATTGTGGCGCTCTATGCGCTGGTCTCCGTTGGGCTTGGCCTCATGGAACTGCTGGCCTCACCAGCACAGGCCCAGATACAGACCCAGATACAGGGTTTTGCTGCCGATGTGTTCACCTCGTCTGATGTGGGCACCCGCAATCTGCTCGGCTTCCTGCGCGACGCGGCAAGCGGCGATGCGCTGGGCATTGGCTCCATGCTGCGCATATTCAACGCCATGATGCTGTTCGTTATTGTCGGCGTTGTCCTCTATCAGGTTCTGGTCGGCATCGTAGAAACCGCCCGGACCGGACGGGCCGGGATCAGCGGCTGGTACATCATGCTGGCGGTCTTTGCCATTGGGTTGAGCACACCGTTACCCGCAACGGGTCTCGGGTTGGCCCAGCATATGGTTGTGTATCTGGGTGAGCAAAGTGGCTCGTTCGGAACGGCCGTCTGGCGACAATTCTCCTCACGCGCCATCGCCGAAGGACGGGCAATCTCGACCGTAACCCTGCCGCCCGGATTCCGGGTCATGCTCGGCAAGATCATTGTCGCAGAGACCTGTACCTATACAGCCAACCGGGTGGCGGCACGGGCCGGTGATGCACCGTACGTTAAAGTGACCACAGAAGCCGGCACGAAGGCTATCCGTATTGGCTATGACGGCGACCGCCGCGGTTTTCCCAAAGCGGTGTGCGGCGAGATCACAATTCCCATCACCTCGGGCAGCGAAAACGCCGGAGCCAGGCTAGCCGGGCAGGGACACCGGCAGGCGTTAATGGCCGTTTTGGGTGATATTCGCAAAGTAGCCGCAGAACTGGGCAGCCGGTTTGTGCCGGGAGAGGTCGCCTATGGGAAAGCTCTGCCAGAGGCATCCTCATATATAACGGCAACGGGCATCGAGCAAAAATACAAGGATGTCCTCCAGCGGTCACTGGAACGCGCCAACCAGGCGGCACAGACGTCCTTGCGGGCGGGCATCGGGCAATCGTTGGACCGCGATGGCTGGCTGGGTGCCGCAACGTTCTTTAACGTCATCGCAAAACACCATGTCCTCTATCAGGATGCGGCCCTGAGCCTGCCCGAGGTCACGGGGCCAAACCGGTTTTTGCCGCGCTGGAGTAAACCCGCCAGTGTGGCAGCCAGGAGCGTCAAATACTGGCTGTCGTCGGGTAACCTGTCGCCGGTCGGAAACGGTTCTGACCAGTGGTCATCAGCCAGCCCGTCTGACGGCCTGATCAATTATATCCTGGGCGGCCTCTTCGGTAGCGGTACCACCGTCATCAGCAATGTGGACCCGCTCGGCGACCTCGTGGCCCTCGGTCACTGGTTCATCAATTCTACCCTGACCGCCATTACGGTGCTGACAGGGCTGGCCATTGGCAACAACTTCCTCGAAGCGGTTCCCTTTGTTGGCAAGTCGCTCGATGTGTTTGAAGCAACATGGAGTGTTACGGGCCCGTTCCTGACCACAATCCTCATGATCCTGGCCGCTGTCGGGATAACCCTTGCCTACCTGTTGCCCACCATCCCCTTTATACGGTTCCTGTTTGGTGTGTTCACATGGCTCATTGGCCTGTGTGAGGCCATTGTCGCCATGCCCATATTCTTCGTTGCCCATCTGGCGCGCAATGAAGCCGGGCTGGTGCCGCAAGCGGCCCGTTATGGCTATGTGCTTTTACTGAACGTTGTCTTGCGACCACCCCTCATGGTCATGGGACTGGTGATCGGCTACCTGATCTTTATCGCCGTCGTGGGGGTGCTCAACAGTTTTTTAACCCCCCACATCATGGCCGTGGAGAACGCTTCCGAAGTGGGTGTCATTGGCTCACTGGCCTTTACCGTTATTCATGCCGTCATTGCCTATGGCCTGGCAAACGCCTCGTTCAAGGCCATCGACATCCTGCCCAACAGGGTCATCAACTGGATCGGTGTTTACATCCAGTCCGGTGATGGGGACGAGGCGGGATCGAACGTACACGGCCTCCGCGCCGGGTTCGGCAAGGCAGAAGGCTTGCGCATGGGCAGGGTGGCAGGCAGGGGCGGCCCGTCGCGTTTGACCGGACCACGGACTTAACCAGGACCACGGACTTAACCAGGACAGGGAGATTTTAAGATGATCCAATCCATTCTGTATGGAACAGTGGCGACTTTACTAAAGACGATGATGCTCATCGTTGCCGTCACGGTTTGTTTGACCGTTGACGTGTCGCGCCCTGAGTTGGCGGTGATCGTTGTGATACCGGCCATCGTTGTGGGGCTCTTCTTTTTTCTCGCGACCGATAAAGAACCGGGTTATGCCGTTGCCCGTATATCTACCTATGCCGGTGCCGCTGTCACAGGATGGTTTGTGTTTTATCCGTACCCTGGGTATTGGGCTTCTTACTTGTCGGATCACAATAGCAATATCATTTTTGCATATTTAGCATCCATCGTGGATGT
>WASW01083402.1_pt1 | contig 26614 bp, 28 predicted proteins | sample 5698521 | NCBI WGS metagenome assembly WASW01 (sample SAMN11175560, study PRJNA528189) | sponge metagenome | isolation source: marine sponge | host: Leucetta | place: Antarctica: Western Antarctic Peninsula, King George Island | collected 2013-01
GCGTCATCATATTTGAAGGCAAATGTGCCGGCCCTCCCTCCAAGCCAAAAGAATGGCCAACCGTCACACTTTTCAAGCCACTACATGGCCTGGACTTTGAACTTAAGACAAACTTGCGAAGTTTTTGCACGCAGGAATATCCGGCTTATCAGGTCATATTCGGCGTATCGTCTGCAGACGATCCAGCAATCCCAATTGTTCGTGATCTACTGGCGTCCCTACCCGACCTCGACGCCGAGCTCGTGATCGATGCCACGATCAATGGCAGCAATCCGAAAGTCAGCAATCTGATCAACATGGACAAGATTGCCAAAAACGATGTTCTGATCATTTCTGACAGCGATATGCGCGTTAAGCTTGATTACATTCAAAAGATCGTCGGCGGCTTTAATACCCCAAAAGTAGGCGTTGTTACGTGCTTGTATTACGGCACGCCTGCACCCGGATTTGCCTCACAACTTGGCGCCATGTTCATCAACCAATGGTTTGCACCAAGTGCTTTGATCCCGGCGACTTTTGGAAAAATGTCTAATTGCTTTGGTGCAACAATGGCTATTCGCCGCCAGATTTTAACTGAAATTGGTGGATTTGAATCGCTGGCAAGCAATCTGGCCGATGACCATACAATGGGTCAACGTGCACGAAATCTTGGGTACGACATTACGTTGGCCAATGTGGTCGTTGAGAACTTTGTTGAAGAAAAAAGCCTTAAGGCGTTAATTCATCATGAATTACGCTGGGCGCGGACCATCAGATCGATTGCGCCCTTGGGATTTGCATCAACATTTTTGACCGACACCATTCCCATTGGGCTTATCGTAAGCTTATTTATGTACTTAGCCGATTGGGACCTTGGCTGGGCATTATTGCCAACAGGCATAGCTATTGGTGCCAGATTGGTTCTACACGGCTCGACAATCGGTATATTTTCATCTAAAAACCCCTCAGATTCATGGATTTTTCCTATACGTGACTTACTTTCTTTTTTCGTCAGGCTTATATGCTATATGGGAAAGACAGTCAGTTGGCGTTCCTCTCACCTTTCGGTCGGATCGGGTGGCGAGATTGATTAACGAAACTCCGACATTACGGTAAGTGATCGACATGAAAAAAACGTTGTTTTTAAGCCCTCCTTCTTTTGAAGGTTTTGATGGTGGCGCTGGTTCTCGTTACCAGTGCAAACGAGAAGTTCGCTCGTTCTGGTATCCAACGTGGCTGGCACAGTTGGCAGCTCTGGTGCCTGATAGCACGCTTATCGATGGCCCCGCGGGTGGTTACACCCTCGAAGGACTGCTTCCAGAAGCATCAAAATACGAAGTCCTTATCGTCTATACGTCGACACCGACGTTCGCCAACGATGTGCTTGTCGCCAACGCGATGAAAGAAGCTAACCCTGATCTGCTGATCGGCTTTTGTGGCGCGCATGTCATGGTCAACTGGGAAGCATCCATGAATGCATCCCAGCACATTGATTTTGTGTGTGACAAAGAATTCGATTTTACCGTTAAGGAAGTCTGCGAAGGCAAACCGTTGGCCGAAGTCAAAGGTCTTTATTACCGCGATGGTGATGAGATCGTGAAATCTGGTGAGCGCGGCATTATCCATGATATGGACTCGCTGCCTTGGGTAACCCCGATCTACAAAAAATTCCTACAATCTACGAATTATTACAACGGCTACATGCTGCATCCTTATATGTCGCTGTATACAGGGCGTGGCTGTAAATCACGTTGCACTTACTGTCTATGGCCTCAGACGATTTCTGGACACAATTACCGGACCCGTTCGGTTAAGGATATCGCGGCCGAGATCGCTTATGCGCAAAAAGAATTCCCAGAAGTAAAAGAGTTCTTTTTCGACGATGACACGCTGACAGACAACATTGAACACGTCGAAGCCCTGGCCATCGAATTGGGCAAGCTAGGCGTGACATGGTCATGTAATGCGAAGGCTAACGTGCCACGGAAAACATTAGAAATTCTGAAAGCAAACGGTCTGCGCCTGCTTCTTGTTGGGTACGAATCTGGTAACCAGAAAATTCTTAATAATATGAAGAAAGGCGTGCGTCTCGATTTTGCACGCAAATTCACTAAGGATTGCCATGATCTTGGCATCTTGATCCACGGCTGCTTCATCGTTGGTCTTCCGGGTGAAACCCGTGACACCATTAAAGAAACAATGGCATACGCCAAAGAGATCGATCCAAAGACGATCCAGGTATCACTCCCGGCAACCTATCCAGGCACATTCCTGTACAAGCAGGCGATGGAGAACGGTTGGCTTCAAACGGACGAAGTCACAACAGGGCTCGTCACGGAAGCAGGGACACAGGAAAGCATCCTGAGCTACCCGCATTTGGACAAAACCGAAATTTTTGAAGCCGTTGAAACGTTCTACAAAGATTTCTATTTCCGCCCGAAAAAGATGTTCCAGTTGACGATTGATATGTTCCGCGATTGGGAAGTCATGAAACGCCAGTCACGCGAGGGTGTAGAATTTTTTAAATTCCTCTGGGGGCGTAAAGAAGCAGCTTGAAGAACCTCATCATCACTGCTGATGATTTTGGAATCTCCAAAGAAGTAAATGAAGCCGTGGAAGATGGACACAAGAATGGTGTCCTCACCGCAGCATCGCTGATGGTTGCCGAGCCGTTCGCTGCGGATGCTGTCGAACGCGCCAAAGACATGCCACGTCTGGGTGTTGGGTTGCACGTCGCGTTATCCAGAGCTCGCCCTGCAAGTGATCCGAAAGATATTCCTGCCCTGGTCGATGACAAAGGATTGCTCCGCGCAGATCTTGTTGGTGCCGGATTCCGGTTCTTCTTCCTGCCCGGAGTTCGTCGTCAGCTCGCGATTGAGATTAAGGCACAGTTCGATGCCTTCGCGCGCACCGGGCTTCCGCTTGATCACGTAAACGCACATAATCATTTGCATTTGCACCCCACCGTCCTCAGCATAATCCTGAAAACGGGCAAGCTTTATGGCATGCGCGCAATACGTTTGCCAAGAGACCGGAACGCCAAAGGACTGGCCGCTGTATTTTTAACCCCGTGGCTTACCTTGATGCGCGCCCGCATTGCCAAACACGGCATCCGTCACAATGACACGCTTTTGGGCCTGGACGAGACTGGGTTTCTGAATACAGCAACCATCATCAAGTTGATCGACAATCTGCCTGACGGGACGACCGAGTTGATGTGTCATCCAGCGACAAGCCCCTGGGAAGGCATGGATCCTATGGCCTGTGGATTCCATCATGATCAGGAATACGCAGCGCTTATTGATGCCAGCATGCGCGACGCGGTCACAAAAAGCGGTGCCAATCTTGTTACCTATAGGGATATCTCATGACCAATCCACAAGGGCCATCAACAGAGAACCCCGCAAACGTGCTTGGACGAACATGGACGCATAAGCTGGCACTTGTCTTTGTCCGCCCGCTTGCAAACACACCTGTAACACCTAACCACCTGACGTTCTTGCGCCTGATTACCGGACTGGCTGCGTGCTATTGCTTTGCCACTGGGGATCGTGACATGACGATTTGGGGTGGATGGATATGGGTCTTATCCGCATTTCTCGATCGCGCCGATGGAGAACTGGCACGTGTGAGCGGTAAGACGAGCGCGTGGGGGCACAAGTTCGATATGTTCTGTGATTCAGCCACCACAAGCTTGTTCTTTGTTGCTGGCGGCATTGGTCTTCGTGAGACCGAACTCGGTAATTGGGCGATACTTTTGGGTGTTGCTGGTGGGCTTGGTGTCCTTGCTGCGGAATATTACGCAGAACAAATCGATAAACGGAATGATGACCCTGATGATCGCGCGTACCCTGGGTTCGCCGGTTTTGATTTCGATGACGTGTTGTATCTATTCGCAGTGATCGCCTGGTTCGATTGGTTCATGCCCATCGTTATCGGTGCATCCATTGGCGCGCCAGCGTTCGCATTATTGACCTGGTACAAGTGGCAGAAACTTCCGTCATTGGACAACTCAAATTCTTAAACTGCGGCGCCTCAATCGCTGATGTCGTCTGGTGTCTTTGCGACGATAGCGAACCGATCAGCAAGTGCCGCCAGCGTTGCTTGATGGATGGTTTCAGCAGAAACATCGCCGTCACCTGTCGCACTCGGCAAGTCCCGCGTCGCGATAGCACTGGCAACCAAGGTATTTCGATAGCCAAGATCAAGCGCGGCTCGGGTCGTTGCACTGACACACATATGCGTTTGGAACCCTACAATCGTAAGCTGCTTGGCATCTAATTCACGTAATCTGGCTTCTAATGCCGTCCCAGCGAAACTGTTCGGCAATCCTTTTAAAATGACGTCTTCGCCATCTTCGGGCGTGACACGCGCATCAATCGCACCGCGCGGATCACTCAAATCAAACGCGCCTCCTGGCTTCCCTTCATGTTGAATATGTATGACCGGCGATCCAGCCTTTCGAAACCGCGACAACATGACGGCGGCGTCTTCCATGGCAGCGTCGACACCCACCAGCGGCAAAGCACCCGTCACATATTCGTTTTGACAGTCGATCAGGATAAGAACGGATTCGGAAACACGGTTTGGAGTCAGGTCGGCTCCAGACATGCTGAGCAGTGTTTTAGCCATTATCTATCCTCGTTAGGTTAAAAGTAGTCGGGCAAGGTTGCCGCAAGTGCTGTCCGGATACGATCACGAACCGAGGTCTCAGGTGCTGTCCGATTAAACGGCTTTCCGGTCACACGCTCGAACAATGATACATACTTGTTGGAGAACTCGACCAGTGTTTCCGCAGGGATCACCGGCAATGGGTCCGTGTATGGGTTACACCGTGCCCTGATCCATAAACGCAGAAATTCCTTATCAAGACTTGTCGGCTCTTCCCCATCTGCATGCTCGCCCGGATAAAGCGCCGCATCCCAGTATCGACTGGAATCCGGGGTGTGAACTTCATCCGCAATCGTTACCACCCCATTTTCATCCAAACCGAACTCATATTTTGTATCCACAAGAATCAGGCCATTTTTCGCGGCAATCTCTCGTCCACGCGTAAACAGTGCCAGGCTTTTTGACGCCGCCTCATCCCACTGGGCTTGGGTCAGCAGGCCCTGAGCAACAACCTCGATCGCCGAAATCGGGTGGTCGTGACCGCCCACGGAACCTTTGGTTGTTGGTGTAATAATCGTTTCAGGTAATACATCGTTCTTGCACAATCTTTCGGGCAGCGTCAGGCCGTAAACATTGCGCTCGCCCTTGGCGTACATCGTCCAGATACTGGTATCTGTAGTACCTGTAATGTAATCACGAACAACCATCTCGATGGGCAACATCTCTAGCCGCTTGGCGATAATCACATTCGGGTCTGGGTACGAGATCACATGATTTGGGCAGATGTCCTGGGTCTCTTCGAACCAGAATGCCGCCGTCGCCGTCAAGACGTGCCCTTTGTCAGGCACCGCGGCCAACACATGATCAAATGCCGATTGGCGATCTGTTGCAATCATCACACGACGGCCATCACCGAGGTCATAGCTCTCGCGCACTTTGCCGCGCTGGAAGTCTGGCAATTCAGAGAATTCCGCATCGACGAGGACGTTATCTAAACGCCATTGATCTTGATCTGAAATAGTCATGTTCGTGAGTATAGTAACGCTCGCGCCTCATACCAGATGAAATCTTCGACTATCTGTATTACCCTAGTGAACATAAAGAATGAGCAGAATACCGACGATCACCAAAAGGATACCGGCCATCTCGAGCTTGGTACTTTTCTCGCGGAAAATCAGTGTCGAGAACGCGAATGTAAACACCAGCTCAATCTGTCCAACGGCCCGCACCAACGCTGCATTTTCCAATGTAAAGGCTGTGAACCAGGCAATTGAGCCCAATACGCCCGCGACACCTACGGCCAACGACCACTTCCAGTTTTTCAGCACGTCGGTCATTTGGCCAGGTTCACGCCATAACAGATATATACCCATGACGATCGTCTGGATCACCACGGAAATCGCGAGTGTATAGGCCGCGGCCATTATGAAACCATCGTATTCCAACTCGAGCGCGGCACCACGGAAGAACACCACGGATGCGCCGAGGAACAGGCCTGACGCCAGGCCTATCAATGTAGATTTTTCAGTCAATCCGGCAAACAAGGTCTTAAAGGTAATATTCGTCTGCGCCAAAGACATCGCCATCACACCAATAACACTAACAACAATGGCAAAGATCGCCCCCAAGGTCAGTGTGTCGCCCAACAGTAAGAAGGCCAACAATGCGACCTGTACGGTTTCAGTTTTGGAGAACGTCGTCCCGACCGCAAAGTTTCGAAACGAGAATAACCAGACCAACAGGCCCGTAAAAATGATCTGCGACAATCCTCCGAGAACACAATAAAGCAGAAACAGGCCCTTGATTTCAGGGATCGGTATCTCGCCCCAGGTGTTCAGCCCAAAGACATACAGAACCGCAAACGGCCATGCGTAAAAGAACCGCACATAAGTTACACCGCCCGTCGACAGTTTTCCTTTAAGATGTTTTTGTAAGGCGGAGCGAAGATTCTGGCAGAACGCCGCGACAATCGTAATAGGGATCCAAATTTCCATGCGGCGGTAGGCACCTCGTCATCAATCACGTTACAGCCGTTTATTATGTCGGCGGACCTCAGGACGGTAAACACCTTACATATTTGAGGGTTAAATCCCAGCCTTGGCCCGCGTCACACATATGCCTATCTTCACGCTATGACAAAGGCACGTTTCATCGGCAGTGAAATATACAGGGACAGCACCTATGGGCGCGGGCACCCGCTCGCTATTCCACGCGTTTCCCTTGCGATAGATTTGATCCGGACCCTGGATTGGTTCACGGACGAAAGCTATATCGATAGCCCGCGTGCGAACTCAACATACCTCAAACGGTTCCATACATCGGATTATGTCGACGCTGTTATTCAAGCTGAACGCGATCAGGATGCCAGCCCCGCCGTGCGGGAACGCCATAACATCGGCATAAATGGGAACCCTATTTTCCCTGAGATGTTTTCGCGCCCGGCAACTGCGGCAGGCGGTGGCATGTACGCAGCCGAACTCGTCCGAGATGGCGGCCAAGTCTATAATCTGGGTGGCGGCCAGCATCATGGGCGGCCAGACCAAGCCAGTGGGTTTTGTTATTTTAATGAACCTGCGCTGACTATGGGACGCCTTCTTGAAACAGGTGTGAAACGCATTTTTTATGTCGATCTTGATGCCCATCATGGAGATGGTGTGCAGGATGCTTTCCATGATGACGATCGGGTATTCACACTATCCATTCATGAAGGTGGTCGTTGGCCAATGGACCGACGCACTACCAACCCAGATACTCAACCCGGCGGCATCATGGACCGTGCCGGTGGCAATGCCCGAAACCTTCCCGTCCCACCTGGCTTGAATGATGATGAACTTGAAGCGTTGATTGAGGGCGTTGTCCTGCCCCTCATCACATCGTTCGAGCCCGACGCCTTGTTTATTCAATGTGGTGTCGACGCGCTCAATGATGACCCACAAAGCCGGCTTGAGCTCTCGAATACAGCGCTTTGGCGCACCGTCAGCACGCTCAAAGATATGGCCCCCAGGCTAATTGTCTCTGGTGGCGGTGGATATAATCCCTACAGCGTTGCACGTGGCTGGGCAGGTGTCTGGGGTGTACTCGCCGGATTTGATGTACCTGAAAATTTACCGCCGGAGGCCGAGTCTTTATTACGCAGTGTGACATGGCAACATCGCCGCGCCGCGAATGCACCAGAAAGATGGTTCACGACTCTCGCCGATCCAGCCCATCATGGCCCCATCCGCTCAGAGATCCGGGCTCTGATCAAAGAGCACTCAAACTAGCGTCAGCTTGGTTATGCCGGATTCAGAATGACCTTGTTCGACATCACTGAATTTTCTCCCTACATAAGAGTTAACAATAATGAAATCCATCTTTACATATCTACAAGGTAAGATCATGACAACCAATGACATGCAGCCCCCGATCGCCGACAAACGCCCAATCGAGACGACCTTTCATGGGCATACCCGGACTGATGATTACGCGTGGCTAAAGGATGAAAACTGGCAGCAGGTCATGCACGAACCTGATGTTTTAAATGCAGATATCCGGGCTTACGTTGAGGCCGAGAATGCATACACCTGGTCATGCATGGAGGACACGCAGAAACTCCAACGAAGCTTATTTGCTGAGATGCGCGGACGTATCAAAGAAGATGACTCCACAGTACCTGATCCCGACGGCGCGTATGCATATTACGTCCGCTATGTCGAAGATGGCCAACACCCTAAATTCTGTCGCACCTCAACGTCCGGGGATGATGTCGAAGAAATTTTATTGGATGGCGACGCTGAGGCAAAAGGTCTGAGTTTCTACAAGATCGGTGCATTCTCCCACACATCGGATCACGAAATTGCTGCCATTGCCGAAGATAAAAACGGCTCCGAGATCTATCAAGTCCGCTTCCGCAATTTGAAAGATGGACGCGATCTGGAAGATGTCCTGCTAAATGCCAGTGGTGACGTAGAATGGGCAGAAGACGGCAAAACACTTTTCTATACCGTGCTGGATGACAATCATCGGCCGTCGAAAGTCATGCGTCACACATTAGGGACAGACAGCGCCAACGATGTCGAAGTGTTTGAAGAAACCGATCCCGGCTTTTTCATCGGACTATCCAAGACCGAAAGCCGCCGCTTTTTAATGATTGATAATCATGACCATCAAACATCAGAGGTTTGGCTGATTCCATCAGATGAACCAGATACCGCACCTTCGCTGATCGCCGCGCGTGAGTCTGGCGTCGAATACAGCGTGTCTGAGCGGGATGGCCAACTCATTATCCTGACAAACGCTGATGGCGCCGTTGATTTCAAACTGGTTACGACGCCCATTGACGCACCGTCGCGTGATAATTGGCGAGACCTCATTCCACATACACCCGGCACACTCATCGTGACGGCTGGCGTGTTCTCAGATTATCTGGTGCGGCTCGAACGTGTGAACGCATTACCGCAGATAAACATACGCAACTGGCAAACCCTGAAGGAAGAGATCATCTCGTTTGACGAAGAGGCTTATGCCTTGGGCCTCGAAGGTGGATACGAATTCCAGACAGATACCTTGCGGATATCCTATTCCTCTCCAACAACGCCGCGCCAAATTTACGATTTCAATATGCAAACTGGCGCGCGAACCTTACTTAAACAAGACGAAGTGCCGTCAGGCCACAATCCAGCTGACTATGTTACTCGGCGTATTCAGGCCGTTGCCGCAGATGGCGAACTCGTCCCTGTCACCGTTGTTTATCGCAGTGATTTGATCCTTGATGGAACAATGCCGACGCTTTTGTATGGCTATGGCAGTTATGGCATGTCGATGCCAGCATCTTTCGTCACGTCGCGCCTGAGCCTTGTCGACCGAGGCTTTGTTTATGCCATCGCTCACATTCGAGGTGGCATGGAGAAAGGCTACAATTGGTATCAAGACGGCAAGACGACAACGAAGATGAACACTTTTACAGATTTCATTGCCGCAGCAAACGGGCTGATTGCCGAGAAGCTTGCATCGCCTGGTAACATCGCCATCCATGGCGGTAGTGCTGGCGGCATGCTGATGGGAGTCTCCGCTAATCTCGCACCAGACTTGTGGCGTGCCGTTGTCGCGGATGTTCCGTTCGTCGATGTCCTCAACACCATGTCCGATATATCTCTTCCCCTCACACCTATTGAATGGCCAGAGTGGGGCAACCCGATAGAGAATAAGGATGCCTATGACTACATGCTTTCCTATTCACCTTACGAGAACGTCACCGCAAAAGACTATCCAGCGATCCTCGCGACTGCAGGACTAACAGATCCACGCGTGACGTACTGGGAGCCTGCAAAATGGGTGGCAAAACTTCGCGCGACCAAAACCAACGATGCACCATTACTCATGAAGACCAATATGAGTGCAGGTCACGCAGGGGCACCTGGACGTTTTGACCGGCTCGAAGAATTGACCTTCAACTATGCGTTCGTCATGAAGTCATTTGGGATGAAGGCGTAAGGACCTTACCTAGCCAGATAAATTAACGAACGCACCGATTGGAACGGCACCGGAAATATTTGCGCTGGCACTGGTCAGGCTTTGATCAAATCCATTCGTCTGTCCAAGCGCGATCTGTAATTGTGATAGTCGTTCCAAGCGATTACCAACCGTTTGCGCCGCGCCACGTAATCGAGCTTCACTAAGCCGTGCGGTTTCACTTGTTGAAACATCCAGCTTGGAGATGCCCAAGGAGAATGGATCAAGCCCTTGCGGGTTAATGGTTAGCGAGCCGCCAAACCTTGTCGTCTGCAACTGGAAAGGCAAACTATTGCCGTTAATAAAACTTCCCCCACGTACGGTCGCAGCTTGGGTAAGGTTATTTATAAGGACAATAGCGCGATCAATCTGAGTCTGGATATTGCCCCGCGAAACCCGGGTCCCGTTTATGGTCAAGTTTGTTTCTGAGGAGACCAGTCCATCTTGACCCGCGACCGCCGCGAGGTCTGCCAATTCCAACAACGCTTCTCGAATTGACGCGCCTGCAAAAACAGATTGCCGCAAAGTGCGATTTGCGTCCGGCAGGTTAATTGTCACTGACCGTTCAATGAACCGGCCTGCAACGAGTCCACGAGAAAGCGATGATCCATTTGCTGCATCAAAAGACGTGGCACTGGTCTGCGCAATACGATTGGCGGCGCGCCTTGAATCAAGCGCAACCGTGAGCGCACTCCCCGCTGGAATCTCGAACGCCACCCCCGTGTACCCCCTATGCCATCGGCTGAAGGTTACTTTTTATTTTTTAGTATAACACAGAATCAATAATGGGGTGGACGTCGGTCGGCTTCTTCCTCGGGATCAATATCGGCCTTAGTCGCATCAAGCTTCGAGATTTGTCGGCGTAACCTTTCGATCGCTTCCCATTGCTCAGTAATCACATCGCTAAGCTCGTTAATCGTTCGCTCTTGATGCGTCACCGTCATCTCAAGTTCTGTTATTCTTTGATCCAATTCGTCGTTCATCAATACATCCCTAGCGTATCGCACCGCGCGCAGTGATCTCCCAGAGATCAACGACACGCCCGCCTTTTACAACAACGTACCAGTCATAGAGATTAACCGTCGGATCGCAATGCCCAGGGATGACACGGAGTTTTTCACCCAAAACAACATCGCGCGCAGCTTCTTCTAGGATCAACGTACCGTGATCATCTGACGGGCTTTGATAACGCGCGCCAGGAATGTCTGCAACCCAAGGCATCCCCTGGTCGTTGCCAAGCGCCTTATGGCCAGCATCAACAACCGCCCTTCCAGGCTTCGTCGCGCTCATGACTGTCACAAGAACATAAAGACTATGGCGAAAATCTGTGAACGGATCGCCACGCTCGTCTTTGTTTTGAGCATAGTCCGCATCCATAAAAATATACGAGCCGCATTGCATTTCTTGATAGATGCCACTGGTCGCTTCAAATCGAAAACTACCTGTTCCAGCGCCAGTTATTGTTGGCACGTCGATCCCAATCTTTGCAATTTCAGCTAATGTCTCTTTGACCAGTTCACAAGTGTCACCGATAGCAGCCCCCCGCTCGTTGGCCGTGCGGATATGTTGCGCAGAACCGTGATACGCTTGTAGGCCCTGAAAATTGAGCCCGTCCTCAGCATCAACAATAGCCACAAGGTCAGCCGCAGCCTTTCCAGCTGCAATGCCGCAACGCCCAGCACCCACGTCGATCTCAACATATACATCAAGCTCAACACCGGTATCCCGTGCAACTTGCCCCAGGTCTTGCGCGTTGGTCGCATCGTCGACACAAACGCCAATCCGTGCGTCCTTTGCTAAAGCAGCCAAGCGTTTAAGTTTCTTCTCTCCCCAAACTTCGTTTGTAACCAATACGTCGTCCACGCCGCCTGCCACCATGGCCTCGGCCTCACCGACTTTCTGACAGCAAACACCAATCGCACCCGCAGCCATTTGCCGAAGCGCGATCTCTGGGCATTTATGGGTCTTGGAATGAGCACGTAGACGGACACCATAGTCACTTACAGTTTGTGCAAGCTTTGCGATATTAGCTTCGAAAGCGTCAAGGTCGACAATGAGCGCAGGTGTATCGATATCTTGGAGATCATCGCCAATTTCGGCAGGAGGAAGCGTCATGATTTATTGCCTATACAGATTGTGGCGTTTCGCGGAGCATACCGGGCATTCGACTACATTGTCACGTTGGGCGGTCATAGACTTGACTTAAGCTCTCCATGAACCACATTTATGGTGTTCAGTCTGTATGCCCAAGGTGGGATATTGAACACAGGTGCCAGTATATCTGGGCCCAACAACTGCCTCGCCCAACGGGAGGCTCGGAGATTGCGATGACTGTATTCAATAATCCCCATATGCTTGGTTTTGATCATTTCGAGCGTATTCTTGATCGCGCAGCTAAGGCTTCTGCTGAGGGCTATCCGCCCTATAACATTGAGCAAACCGGCGAGAACGATATTTGTATCACACTGGCTGTTGCAGGCTTCACAATGGATGACCTCACTGTCTCCGTCGAAGACAACCAACTGGTTATTCGTGGCAAACAAGTAGATGACATTGGCGATCGCGTCTTCATCCATCGCGGCATTGCTGCGCGACAATTCCAAAGATCATTTGTATTGGCTGAGGGCATAGATGTTATCGGCGCGACACTGGATAATGGCCTGTTGAATGTAGATCTTCACCGTGAAGTGCCAGAGCCGGAAATTAAAACGATCAAGATTCAAAGCGGTAAGACAGCCGCGCAAACTATCGATATGGACCCCGATAGCTAAGTTATCGATAATATCATATTCGTGTTTTAAAGGGCTGCGTTATGCCGCGCGGATTTCCTGCGATTCAGTCAATATCGCTGATAATGCGTCAACTTCGCCAGTGCCGCGCAATTTCTCGCAGATATTTTGATCGCGCAGCAACCTTGAGACGCGCGCCAATGCCTTAAGATGATCGGCGCCTGCTTCTTCGGGTGCCAACAAAACAAAGATCAAGTCCACCGGACGCTCGTCAATTGATTGGAAATCAACTGGCTTTTCAAGGCGGGCAAAGATTCCGTAAAGACGATTGAGTTCTGGTAACTTACCATGCGGTATAGCGATCCCAGACCCAACGCCTGTTGTGCCTAGGCGCTCACGGTCCATCAGCACGGCAAATATCTTGCGCTCATCAATGCCCGTAATATCAGCAGCACGACGCGCCAGTTCCTGCAAAACTTGCTTTTTACTGGTCGCGCGAAGATTTGCTACGACACATTCACCATCAAGAAGATCAGTAAGTTCCATTCTCTCGTCCCACCTAAAGTTAGGCTCACACAAACTCAACATTATTTACGGCGCGTGCTTTTAGTCTGCCGCGCCACTTGGTGATGGATCAATCCATCCGATGTTTCCATCTTTCCGATGATAAACAACGCTCAACGTTCCTGTCGTGGAATTACGGAACATCAGAAGCGGCAAATCTGCCAAATCCATACGCATCACTGCTTCACTTACTGAGATCGTCATAATGTCCGTTTGCATTTCCGCAACGATAATCGGTTGCGCGTCTGCTTCTACTTCAGCATCGCTATCATCGCCCTGGATGACATATTGCTGCGCCATCATTACATCTTCTTTACTCGGACGACGGCGCTGATCATCAACTAAGCGACGCTTATAACGACGTAACTGCTTGGAAATCCGTGCGAGCGCGAGATCAAATGCAGGATAAGCTTCATCAGCCTCGCCACGCCCCTGAATTATAATGCCACGTGGCCCCGGATGCACCGTAATATCGACATGCATCCGCACACCTTCGCGCGACAAGGTCACGTTCGCATCAATAGCTTGATCGAAGTACTTCTTAACCGAATCGTTGAGATGATCTTCTGCGTGTTCGCGAAATGCATCACCAACGTCAACATGCTTGCCGGAAATTGAGATTTCCATGATTGCTACACCTTTAAGTACTTGATTATAAGAATTTCTTCGGCCTCGTCGGATTCGCAATCATGCGCCATCCGAGCTCCTTTCCGAAACCGTGGGCGGACCCTAGTGACGTGGCCCCGCGAAGTCAATACGAGAAGCATTTGCATAAAAAGATGTTACGACAAAGCATCTAAAATGTCACCTTCATGTAGGCCTAAAGACAATAATAATAAGCTTTACTTTGGCGGCGCTTTTTGTTTGCGACGCTCCACAGATGAGCCGATTCTTAACGATTCTCGGTACTTAGCGACTGTTCGCCGGGCAATATCATAACCATTTTCGACCAATAGTTTTACCAATTTATCATCAGACAGAATACGCTTTGGGTCTTCAGCATCAATCAACTCTTTAATACGGAACCGCACAGCTTCGGCTGAATGAGCGTCTCCGCCATCCGTTGCACCAATGGACGACGAGAAGAAGTACTTCAGTTCGAAAATGCCGCGCGGGGTAACGATGTATTTATTCGATGTCACTCGGCTGACTGTGCTTTCGTGCATTTCGATTTCGTCAGCAACATCACGAAGGACCATCGGCTTGAGATGTGCTACGCCTTTCTTAAAAAAGGCATCCTGACGTCGCACGATCTCGCTTGAAACTTTCAAAATTGTCGTTGCCCGCTGATGTAATGCTCGAACCAACCAGTTCGCTGTTTGGAATTGCTCTGCCAAATATTTTTTATCTTCACGGCTCATCGGCGTTTCTAAAACGCGCGCATGATATGTCGTATTTACAAGCACGCGGGGCAGCGTTTCATGGTTCAGTTCAACCACCCAACCGCCTTTCGGATGCGCGGCCATGAGAATGTCTGGGATGATAGGTTCGGCCAGTTCGAAGGCAAACGACAGACCAGGCTTTGGGTCGAGTTCACGAAGCTCGCTCAGCATGTCTGTTACATCCTCAGCATCAACATTGCACAGCTCGGATAATTTTGTGAATTCTCGCGATGCCACAAGATCAAGGTTCTCAATAAACACCTGCATCGCCGGATCGAAGCGATCCCGCTCGATGAGTTGCAGCGACAAGCATTCCGCCAGATCGCGCGCGAATATCCCAGTAGGCTCAAACGATTGTAACGTGTGCAAAACGCGGAGCACGTGCCCCTTATCAGCGCCCAATGCCGCGACCACGTCTTCGATGGGCTCGCCCAGATATCCGCTTTCATCAACCTGATCAATCAAGTACGCCGCAATGATCACATCGTGGGCCGGCAGGTTTGCCAATCCCAATTGCCTATCAAGATGTGCACGCAGACTTATTTGCTCTGCCAGGGTTTCTTCAAGGCCTGGTAAATCACCATCATAACCGCTTGCACTCGGCGCGACGCTGCTTTGACCCACAGAGACACCACCATCTTCATAGGCATCGGTCGTATTTGCATCCAGCTCAACTGCTGTTGCCATTTCGACATCTTTGGGGTCACCAAGGTTCAAGTCATCCAAAGCTGGTGCGTCTGCAAACGAATCGTCAGCACTCGGCTCTAACTCAGGTGTCTCAGCTGGCGGCGCTTCGTCACGCTCAAGAAGTGGGTTGTTTTCTAATTCGCTCTCGACAAATTCAGACAACTCCATATTAGAGAGCTGCAGCAATTTAATGGCCTGCTGCAACTGCGGCGTCATGACCAAAGATTGGCCAAGTCGCTGCTCTAGGCGCGGCGCCATTACCATGCGCGAACCCTATTCATGTCGTTAAAGTGAGAAACGATCACCCAGATAGACGCGCCGCACGTCGGCGTTGCCGACGATGTCCGATGGCGCTCCCTCCATCAGCATCATGCCATCATGGATGATGTAAGCCCGATCAATAACATCGAGCGTTTCGCGAACGTTGTGATCGGTGATCAAAACGCCAATTCCACGGTCCTTCAAATGAGCAACAAGCTCTCGGATATCGCCGACTGCAATTGGATCAATACCTGCAAAAGGCTCGTCCAAAAGTACAAAATGTGGATTGGATGCAAGTGCTCGTGCGATTTCAACACGCCGACGTTCGCCGCCGGAAAGCGCCATGGCAGGCGCGCGACGCAAATGAGTAATCGAAAATTCTGCAAGGAGCGCGTCCAAAATAGCTTCACGCCGCTCACGGCTCGGCTCAGTGACTTCAAGAACAGCGCGAATATTGTTTTCAACCGACAGCCCGCGAAAGATTGATGCCTCTTGGGGTAAATATCCAATACCTAGTCGCGCGCGCCGATACATCGGCAAGTCCGTGATATCGTTACCATCCAGAACAACGTTGCCCGTATCGGGCTGAACCAATCCAGTAATCATATAAAAGCACGTCGTCTTGCCCGCTCCATTAGGACCCAGCAACCCAACAACTTCTCCGCGTTGAACTTCAAGACTGACACTTCGAACAACCGGGCGTTTTTTAAAACGTTTACCCAGATTGTGCGCATACAAACCGCGGTTGCTCTCAGTGACAACCTGAGGCTTCTTGCGCTTCGGCTTCACATCGCCTTGCCCTTGGGCAAGCTGCTGGCCAATTTCTTCAAAATCGTCACTCATACCAGTCTTTTTACTCTCACGTTTAAACGACCGCTTTCTAGTTGCTGTTTCGGTTCTTTGGAACAAACGATCCTCGGACCCGCCCAGAACTCGATTGATTAGCACAGGCAAACAATTTGCTGATGCCGGTATTCAAGTTGACCTCTGCACGACACCCGCTCAACTCGTTATCATCTCGAACCAGTTTCACTTTGCCCGTTAATGTGGCAACACCACTATCGACATTATACACGCCACGATCACCGGTCGCCGTCTCACGCCCTGTTCGAATACGAACATTATCATAAGCATCAACCCGATACACGCGTGTTTGCCCTTTGGCGTCAGGCTTCAAATGCGCAACAAGCACGTCTGCGTGCACACGCTTATTGTCCCGAACCGCGACAGCATCCCCGCGCGCTACAGCGAAACTTTTCAATTCCCAATATTCGAGTTGTTGGCTTGCCGTCAGTGTATCCTTACCTGATACCAAGCGTGGGTTTTCCCCATCGATCACAAGAACCTTTTGATCCGCATTATAGATCGCCCGGCTACCGTAGGCTGTTTCACTGTTTGAAATTATTCGCACATTTCCCAAAGCATCCAATCGCCATACTTCAGATTGTCCGCCCGCGCTCTCGCGATAATGCGCCTTCAATTCATCACTAAGAACCTCGACCTCACCGCGCACAGCACGCGCATTCCCGCGCGCGACAAAGATACTGCCGTCTTGCTGCCATTCGATGCCATCTTCAGCATACACCTCAATCGGCACATCACCTTTGACGCCACCTAAACTAAGGCTTTGGGCAGTTGCGCTGCTGAAGCTCAGCGTCACCGCAGCAAAAAATGCAGTGGCATAAACCCCTGAAAGTATTCGTTGAAGCGATGAAACCGTCGTTAAAACCATAAAGCCCTCAATTTACTCTCCCTTATGGAGATGTTTTCCCAGCGTCCGGGTATATGACGAGCTTGCTTTTGCCCGTGAAGTATATCGTCTTACCTTTATCTATAAGCCGGAATCCTTCGGCTTGAAGATTACCGAACGATCCTTGGCCTTTTATAGGCTGATCTCCTTCAGCAATACTCTTATCTAGATCAATCTTCGCCTTCTCGGTTAAGAATTCGTAACCGCTGTCATGATAAAGCACGACAGACCCAACTAAATCGAGGGTTTCTGCCGATCGGCCATAGATCCCGCGCTCTGCAGTCAGAACTAGCCAGGTATCGTCTTCAAGCAAAATATCTGCTTTTGGGCTGTCCAGTTCCACGACATTTCCGGTGTCCGCAAGTCTCCGGGCAATCTCAGCCGTGACAGAATACGGCTGATCTTCAGTGTCGGTACCCAAGTAGCGCGGATTTAACATACTCGGATCAGCCGCTTCCTTGATCGTTAAATCAGCAAATCCAATTCGAAATCGCGCGTCCGGCACATTGATATAGGGCCACGCCACAATAAGGGCGATGAGAAGGGCTGCAATCGTCGGCAAAAGGATCTTCATGGCACGAACGAAGTTAGAATAGCCAGCCATATGACGGCGTGGGCCTTGTTCGTTGAACCCAAAACCGCTGCTTCGTGCGCGGCCTTCCAGATCAAGATCGTTTTTTGCAGCAGATGCCATTTTGGTATTGGCCTTGCTCAGGAAAATCGCATTAAGCGACACCCGCCCTTAAGCAATCATGAATATGCAGCACACCAACAGGTCGATTATCAGCAACGACAAATACATTGGTGATCTTATATTCATTCATAAAATGAAGTGCTTCGCTTGCGAGCGTGTCAGGCTGCAGCGCCTTTGCGCCAACCGTCATTACGGTGGTAACCGCTTTCATGGGCAGATCATCGCTCATATGCCTGCGCAAATCACCGTCCGTCAGAATGCCCGCCAAGGTCCCGTCTTCGTTCGTCACACCGACACACCCAAAACCCTTTGTTGTCATTTCAATCAAGGCTTCTGACATGACGGTATCGACACCAATCACGGGCAATTCTTTTCCGCCGTGCATAATGTCGCGAACTTTCAATAATTTCCGGCCGAGCTTGCCGCCAGGATGCAGCGCATGGAAGTCATCGCTCGAAAATCCACGTTTCTCTAACAGGGCAACGGCGATCGCATCACCAAGCGCCAACATAACCGTCGTCGACGTCGTCGGTGCCAAGCCCATTGGACAAGCCTCGTCTGCTGGCGGAATGACCAAAGAAGCATCAGCAGCCACAGCCAACGTGCTTTCAGCGCGCCCCGTCATGGATATTAATGGGATTTCAAAGCGTTTGCAGTACTCGACGAGATCCGCAAGCTCGGTTGTCTCACCCGAGTTTGATAGCGCAAATACAGCGTCCCCGTTAGCAATCATCCCAAGGTCGCCATGCGATGCTTCTGCAGGGTGTACAAAGAATGCCGGTGTGCCTGTCGATGCCAATGTGGAGGAAATTTTCCGTGCGACATGCCCGCTTTTGCCCATCCCCGTGACAACAACTCGCCCTGTAACTTCGGATAAGATACGAATCGTCAATGCAACATCATCGCCAATAGAGGCTTCAAGCGCTTTCAAACCATTGATTTCGATTTGCACGACACGCTTTGCCGCTGTGATATCTTGATCTGCAACGTTGCTTTCGTCCTGTTCGGCAGGAAGTCCGTTCATAAAATCTCCGTTCGCTATCTGCACAAGTCGTAGTGCATCGCCGCAAGTATGCGCCGGGTCGGGATGGGGTTCAACAAATGCTATAGAAATTAGGCGTGTGAAAAAATATCCGTCTCAGGCCATCCCGCAAGATCAAGGTCAGCACGTACTGGCAGAAAATCAAAACACGACTGCGCCAAAGGCATTCTCCCTTCGCGCTCCAGCATTCCCTGAAGTTTCTCACGAATTGCGATAAGATTGAGGACATCTGATGCCGCGTAGGCTTGCTGCGCGTCGCTTAACTCAGGCGCCGCCCAATCTGAAGACTGTTGCGCCTTTGAAAGCTCGATCCCAACAAGTTCGCGCGTCACGTCTTTTAAACCATGACGGTCTGTGTAAGTCCGGACCAGCTTTGAGGCAATCTTCGTGCAAAAGATCGGGGCAATTGTGATGCCCATCCATCGCTTCATGATCGCAACATCAAATCTGGCAAAGTGAAATATCTTCGTCACATTCGGGTCAGTCATCAAGGCACTCAAATTGGGTGCACTGAAATCATCTGCACTCATTTGCACAAGATGGCACACACCATCACCTGCTGACAGCTGCACAACGCACAACCGGTCACGCTGCAGGTTTAAGCCCTGCGTTTCCGTATCTACGGCGACGGCATCACCAAAATCAAGGCCATTTGGGATATCTCCACGATGTACGTGAAGTTCGACGGGGGTATTGAATACTTTGCGGGTCAAACGATTACCTTTCGTCCAGCGACATCCGGCGGGGAGGCGATGGTGCCCAGGAGAAGACTCGAACTTCCACGACCTTGCGGTCACAGGCACCTGAAGCCTGCGCGTCTACCAATTCCGCCACCTGGGCATCCTCATATGCAATTGCATATATTGGAGTCGAGGGAGTAGTCCTCAGAGGGCACCTTGTCAATATGTTGTCGCTAGCAAATTTGGTCATATTCCAAGCCTTTGTTGACCCTCTCGGGTGCTCGGTATAAGCCATAGTGAGCGAAGTTTTCATGGGGACGCAAACATGGCTAACAAAACACCGCGCCGCATCATCACAGTCTTTGGTGCATCCGGGTTCATCGGACGTCATCTGGTACGCAAGCTAGCCAACGCGGGCTGGGTCGTTCGCGCCGCATGTCGGGACACTGAAGACGCGCAGTTTCTCAGAACGATGGGGGATGTAGGCCAAGTCATCCCATGGGGTGCCAATGTGACGGATCCTACAAGTGTCCGTGTTGCCCTTGAAGGGGCTGAAGCTGTCGTCAATCTCGTTGGCATTCTTTATGAAAGCGGCAAAGCCACATTTAATCGTATCCATACAGAAAGCGCCCAATTAATCGCTGAAACTGCTGCAGAGCTTGGCATTCAGAATTTTGTGCATATGTCAGCGCTTGGTGCCAGCAGTACTTCCGAAGCGGTATATGCCCGCTCTAAGGCAGCAGGCGAAGACGCCGTGTTGGCCGCTCTACCATCAGCAAATATTGTCCGTCCAAGTGTCGTATTCGGCCCCGAAGACAATTTCTTTAATAAGTTTGCATCCATGAGCCGTTTTTCGCCAGGCCTGCCAGTTATTGGTGCACCTGCTCTCCCGAAAATATCAATGGGCGGCGATGAAGGTTTTAGTATTGATTTTCTTGGCGATGGTGGCCCTAAGTTCCAACCCGTGTATGTTGGCGACGTTGCAGACGCCATTGTGGCTTGCCTTGATGATAGATCAAGCGATGGTCAGACCTATGAGCTTGTAGGACCCCGTATATATAGCTTTGCAGATATAATGCGCCTCGTTTTAAGAAATACATCGCGCAGACGTTTCTTGGCCCCTATTCCGTTTTGGGTCGCGGAAATTAAGGCTTTTTTCTTAGGCATGCTGCCCAAGCCGCTTTTAACGTCAGATCAAGTTAAGTTGCTCCAGACAGATAATGTAGCGAGTGGTGATTTTCCGGGGCTTGATGCTTTGGGGATCTCACAAACGCCAGCTGAAGCCATTTTACCACGGTACTTGAGGCGGTACCAAACACCCCTCGCACAATCTCGAGTCACCTAAGGACACTAATCTAGTATTTAGGTGGCAATCCAGACGCATCGCCTTCGCCTTCACTGCGCATCGCCGCTACAATAAGCTCGCCGTATTCGCGTAAGAACACGGAACCTTTTACGGTGCGTTGGAGCAAGACACTACGCCGATCATTTTCATCTAATTTCCGTCGCACCATGCCAAGCTCGCTCAATCGGTCAACAGCACGCGTAATGGCAGGCTTCGTCACCTTCAACAATTCAGCCAGGCCTCGCACTGTATGTGGTGCTGGCGTGAGATAAACTGTCAACAAAAGCGACATCTGGCGGGCAGATAAATCCGGCGCATCGTGACGGACACTTGCAACGACCGTTCGGCGCCAGATATCAAGGGCTTGTAAATCAGATATTTCAGCACTCATAAAAGCCATCTCTTTTGTTTCGCTTACGAAATATTTAATCTCGTTTCTAGCATTACTGCAATAAAAAAAAGCTTATTCTAACATTTTGTTTCGATTACGAAATATTGGCATTTATTTCAAGTATTTTTGCGGTGGAAAAGAGCTATCTTGATGTTTGTTTCGGTTTCAAAACATTATTGATCGATTCAAGCATTATCGCACAGTATGCGGTGCTGGCGTGCCATAAATCGTTAACAGAAGCGAAATCCGACGAGCAGATAAATCCGGCAGACGATTTCATCCCCCCTACGACGTCAAACTCCTGGAGCTTATAAATCAGAAATCCCAGCATATATAAGAATCATCCACATTGATTCGATTTCGAAACAATGGGCTTTATTTTCAATGGCTGTGCGATGAAAGAGTGTTCATTCTGATGTTTGAATCGATTTCGAAACATATTTTTCCCGTTCGGCATGTTCGTAATAGAATAGCCTATTCTATGCTTTGCCGTACCGTGCCACCAAAGCGCCAACGAATGCGCGCATGCCCATGGCTTCACCACCTTCGGGTCGGCCAGGTTTCGACGACAGGTTCCAGGCCATGATATCTGTGTGTGCCCAAGCTGCATCGGTTGGCGCAAACCTTTCAAGGAAGAGGGCCGCCGTAATCGCGCCTGCATACCCACCATCTGGGGAATTGGTGATATCAGCGACTTTGCCCTCGATCATTTTCCGATAACCAGGCCATAGTGGCATCCGCCACAGTGGATCGCTGACGTCTTGACCCGCTGCCAAGATTTCCTCGGCAAACGTATCGTCATTACAAAACAAAGCAGGCAATTCTGTGCCCAATGCAACACGCGCAGCACCCGTCAGTGTCGCACAATCTATCACGACTTCGGGATTGGCCTCACCAGCCCGGGTCAGCGCATCTGCTAAAATAACCCGTCCCTCTGCATCTGTATTCCCGATTTCAACCGTGATGCCTGCACGCGTGGCAACAACATCACCTGGGCGCATAGCATTGCCAGCAATGGCATTTTCGACGGCAGGGATAAGCACCTTCAAATGCACCTTTAGCTCCATCGCCATTACACAGTGCGCAATACCCAGCACATGCGCTGAACCGCCCATGTCCTTTTTCATCAACTTCATCCCAGCTGCTGATTTAATGTCGAGCCCGCCACTATCAAAACAAACACCTTTACCAACCAGCGCAACCGTCGGCAGATCAGGATTACCCCACGTCATCTCAATCAGCCTAGGGGCATCTTCTGCAGCCCGACCGACAGCATGGATTGCTGGGTAGTTGTTTGTCAGCAAGTCATCACCAACAGTTTCTTCAAACGCCGCACCAAATTGATCCGCCAGTGCCTTAGCAGCCGCCGAGAGAGCCGTTGGTCCTAATTCGTTTGGCGGTGCATTGATCAAATCGCGCACAAGTGCCGTCGCCTCGGCAAATGCCTGAACCGTCGATGCGTCTGTACCATCAGGTGTCACCAGATGGACTTTGACCATTGGCGCCGCGTCGCCCTTGAACTTTGAATAGGCGTAGCAACCAAGCGACCAGCCAAGAGCACAGGCATCCCGCTCATCCTGACTACAATTGGCTTCAAGTGCATACGTGTCTTCAGGTAGTGATTTCGGCAACCCTGCAACGTCCCATAGAGAAATCGGCGCAGAAACACCTAAAATGACACAGAGAACACGCCCGTCAGGGCCAGGCATCACCAAATATGCACCTGGCTTGGCCTTAAAATCATGTGCCTGGGCCCAAGTTTTTGCGGCATCGCCTGCCTCTGCATACCAATCTTCTAAATCGTCGCTCTGTAGTAGGTAAATAGGGACGGCATTTTCATTATTCGAAACCAAGACGTCGTTCACGATTTGCTCCTTTATTTAAATCAGGTATCAATCTTACTTGGCGAAGCCGAAACGAAAACCCTAAACTCCCTAAAATAATTGAAGGGCTAAATAATGAGCGACCCTATCGCATTGGTTATCGGTAACCGTAATTACTCTTCCTGGTCTGTACGTGCCTGGCTTGCCATGAAGCATTCCGGCCTCGCGTTCGAAGAAATTTTTATTCAACTTAATTTACCAGACTCCAAATCTGCCATTGCCAAACATTCGCCAAGCGGGCTCGTGCCTGTTCTTAAAGTTGGCGACACCATCATTTGGGAAAGTCTTGCGATCATCGAGACTTTGGCTGAAATGGCACCAAATGAGAGCTTCTGGCCTAAAAGCTTTGCAGCGCGCGTAATGGCCAGATCCATAAGTGCGCAAATGCATGCAGGTTTTTTTCGACTGCGCCGGGACATGCCAATGGATCTGCGAAGCAACTTGTCAGGTCAAAACCATACCGAGGGTGCTTTAGGTGATGCGGCAAAGATAACCACGCTTTGGACAACATGCCGAGAACGTTTTGGTGATACCGGCCCGTATTTATTTGGTGATTGGTCAGCGGCAGACATGATGTATGCCCCGGTAGTAGGCCGACTTCGTACCTTCGGTGTCTCAACAAACGATATTTGCGAAAGCTATATGGACGCTGTTTTAGCCCATCCCGATATGGCAGCATGGATGGCTGGCGCAAAGGCTGAACCTTATCTCATAAGCAACCCATAATTCATGTGCATTGATCACTGGACCGTGTATTGAACCCAACGCGTTGCTCATCGACAATGACGTCCTTGAAGGAAATTTGAATGCTTAAGAAACTTATGGCTTTTATTGGGCTTGGCGGCCCGGAATATGACGCAAAAATTCTAATCCGAGATTCCAAATCAATGATTGAGATGATCCACGGGCAACATGGTGCCGATTCTTTGCGGAAGATTGCCGCGGAAACGCGATCACGAATCGACGAAGTTCATGAACGCGGGCTCAACGACATCCAGTTTTATGTTCGAGGTATAGAAGCGTTAACGGAACTGAACCGGGCAGCGCGTTTGCGCCGAGATAATATCGCCTGGTCCGGGGTCACTTTGGCGATCATCTATATAAAAGCCGAGATGATGGAAGATATGGGAACACCGGCCAAAAACATCATTGAAGGCTTTATGCAACAATGGTCTCATTCTACCGAATAACTTGTTGAAAACTAAATGAATTGTCCGTTAAAGACGATGCTGATTAATTAGCAGATGAGGCTTGTGGCGCAACAAGCGCCGCATCAGATGCGCTGATAAGCCCGTTTTGAGCCGTCGCGAAAAACACCACAGTAATCACTAAAAACAGGACTGCCACGCCGATACGGAGCATACCGCCCAGTCGGTCCCATGGGCCAGCTTCGGCATATGCGGGTTGATTTTCAGCGATATCGGTCATGGCGTGCTCCATTGTGTAACGTCCAGAGTTCTATTGAACACCGCCATTAAGGCCAAAAAAGGGCAAAGGAAAGGTTAATTCTGTAACAATAGGTTACAGGCTTACCTTAAGAACACGAATAAAGGGCTGAGAAAACTTCTACTTGATAAGATCGGCGCGGAGCCCAGGCCAATTTGCATCACCCTTAACAATGTTACCGGATGTATCTTGTTGCCAGCGAGAGCGCACACTTTTTGAATAATTCAGGTATAGGCTACCGTCAACGATGCTCCACGCATTGGGGTCAGTTGGCGCTGTATATCCTTGCGAAACAGCATATGCGCAATATCCCCCGAATTTAGGTGCAAATTTCTCTGGATTTTCTTTGAAGGCAGCCAAATTCTTCTGATTGGCAAACTGCCATTTTGTCCCATTCCATGTGTATCCGAGAGCCGTATCTCCTTTGATCGGTGCATTATCAACAAAATAAGCGACCGGGTCGTACCCATTGATTGCAACACCACCCGATTGATATGTTGTTTTGTCAGCAAGCACAGGCGTCGCCGCGAATACGAAAAGAGCACCGAGAAGAAGGATAACCCGTCGCGTAATGTTTTTGGATGTCGTCATGCTTGCCTCCATAAGATTATGTTGAGTTGAAGATAGCTGTTGTACTGTTCACATGCGAGTAACAAGCGCGTTAGCTGAAACACTTTATGTACTTGATGAACTCGTGCATTATGGCCGCGTCCAACATGCGCTCACGAGAGCGACTATCAATGGAGTTTTATATTGGGAATAGTGAAATCTACACCTCGTGAAGTTCAATTTGATGATGGCCGGCATCATCGTGCCAAGATTGGCTATATTTTGCTGGCGACAGAGCAGACGATCGAAGACGACGTCGCAACAATTGATATCCCCGGCGTCGGCTCACATTTTGCACGATTGCCCAGTCCTGACAGCATTACAGTGGCAAACTTATTTGCGCTGGGTGATCATCTGGCACCCACGGCCGCCACATTGCTCCCAGACGGCAGTAGTGATGTCATTACGTATGGCTGCACGTCTGGATCGCTTATTGTTGGCGAAAAACGCGTCTTTGCCCAAATCAATAAGGGCGCACCCAATGCCAAAGCGACATCGATCATTACAGCTGTCAAACGCGCATTGAAGATCGTTGATGCAGAAAACATTGTTGTCGCCACGCCGTATCTCGATGAAATTAATGCAGATGAGGCCGACTACTTGGAAGTATCTGGATTTAAGGTGTTGGATATACAGGGCCTGAATATAGAAAAAGACAGCGATATGGTTCGGGTCACTCCTGACTTTATCGCATCCTTCGCAGCATCTATTGACCGACCTGATGCCGATGCCATTTTTATCAGCTGCGGCGCGCTTCGATCGCTCGATATTGTCGACCAGCTGGAACAACACGTGCAAAAACCCGTGATCTGCTCAAACCAGGCGATGATATGGGATGCGTTACGCTTGGCTGGCATCAATGACCAAATTGAAGGGTTTGGCGATCTGTTCCGACGTTACTAAGGCTAATTTTTACGCCACTGGTGAAATCGTCTTTCAATAGCCGGGCCAAACTCGCTCCAAAAACCACTATCAATTTGTAGTGCATCATGAAAATGCTGACGCATTGTCGGAAGCATCATCCGTAAATTTTCTGGCACTGCTTCCAGGCCGCTCCGACGCGCAGGACCA
>WASW01102948.1_pt1 | contig 26472 bp, 16 predicted proteins | sample 5698521 | NCBI WGS metagenome assembly WASW01 (sample SAMN11175560, study PRJNA528189) | sponge metagenome | isolation source: marine sponge | host: Leucetta | place: Antarctica: Western Antarctic Peninsula, King George Island | collected 2013-01
GACAAATCACGGACAAGGACATGGGTGATTGCAATTAACAATCCCGCCACCGCCATAAAACCAGCACCTTTAATCGCGGCTTTGCGATTTGAGACGGATGTTTCGCCCGTATTCGCGATTGTTTCTTCGCCCATGATATTGCCGTTCGGAAAAAAGCTGTTACCGTCGCGCCCGATTGAGCGATAAGAAATGACTGTTTCAGAATGATGGAGCAAAACCGGCGCGTCAAACCCGCCGATAAAAGGAGAGAATAGATGCTACGATGTGGTGTGGCCGGACTAGGCCGCTGGGGACGTGTTCTTGTTGATTCCGTACAAGGTAAATCAGACACTGTGATATTCACTGCTGGTGTCACTGGGCGCAAAGAGCGCGCTGTCGACTATTGCGCTGAAAAAGGAATCGATCTTCGCGATGATTTCTCCGATCTCCTCAATGATCCAGACATCGATGGTATTGTTCTCGCAACACCACATACCCAACACGTTGATCAGATCATTGCGGCGGCCAAAGCTGGCAAGCCCGTGTTTGCGGAAAAGCCGCTAACGCTTGATGCAGATGATGCACGACGCGCGGCAAAAGCCATGGCCGAAGCAGGATTGCCGTTGTGCGTCGGTTTCAATCGTCGCTTCTTGCCGGCGATGATCAAACTCAAAGAATTAGCAACGTCCGGTGCACTCGGCACATTGATGCATATTGAAGGCAATATTTCTGGTAGCGGTGCGCTCCGTTATACGGACGAACATTGGCGTGCGTCTGAAACCGAAAGCCCGGCTGGTGGCATGACCGCTATGGGTGTGCACATGATGGATGCGATGATGTCGATCATGGGCCCTGTCACGAGTTTGCGCGCGGTCAGCGAACATCATGCCGCCCCTGTCGACATCGACGACACAACCTTTGCCTCATTAAAGTTCAAATCTAGCGTGACAGGTGTGTTAACGACATTGTTTGCGACACAACAACTCTGGCGCATCCAGGTATTTGGCAGCAAAGGCTGGGCCGAAGTCCGCGATCAAGATCGCATCGAAGTGCGTATGGTCGACGGTGACAAATCGGTCGAGGAATTCCCAGGTTTCGATATGGAACGCGCCGAGCTCGAAGCCTTCGCAGCCACCGTCACCGACGGTGCCACGTATGCTGTGCCAATAGAGGACGCCATTCACGGCATCGAGATTCTCGACGCCGTTGTGAAAGCATCAAAAGAAGGCATCGAAGTCGCTCTCTAGGGAAATACCGGAGGAAATGGTTACACTTCTTTCAGGTTTTTATAGCCGTCACCCCGGTGTAGGCCGGGGTCCAGTTTGTTGCTCTGGATTCCGGCTTTCGCCGGAATGACCTGAATTTAATGAATATCTCAAACCATTGTTCGTTGACTCTTAGATCGACATATAGGAATTTTTTTCTTCTAAGGGAATTATTGTTGCCTTACCCTTATTGAGAGAAAGGCAACAAAGATAGATCAGGAAAAAATATGATTTACCTCGTCGCAATTTTTATTCCACCCCTTGCACTCATAATGTGTGGCAAGATTGTGCAGGCAATCTTCAATGGAATGCTTTGGGTAGCGGCTCTCATCATTTTGATATTTTCATTCGGTCTGGGTTTTGGTGTTTCTTTTGTCCTTTGGATTATCTGCGTTATCCATGCAATTCTCGCTGCGAATAGCCACAAAGCTGACGTCCGCAACAAGGAACTAATTAATTCGATGAAATCCACCGAATAATTGAATTCAAGTAGTACGGCCATAATCGTTTCCATGATTGTAGCATCGCCCGCAAGTCTATAAAACCGCCCGTCATGGACCTAAAGCTTTTTGATTTTCACCTGCCCACCGAACGCATTGCCCAAGAGCCTATGCGTCCAAGGGATCACGCGCGACTTTTACATGTGCCGCGTGATGGGTCAGCGTTCCGTGATTTGCGTGTCGACGCGCTACCAGGTTTGCTGAAAGACGGTGATGTGATGGTGTTTAACGACACTCGCGTCATTCCTGCGCGCCTTGTTGGCAAGCGCGGCGACGCCGCCCACGCGGGCAAACCCGAAGGTGGCGCTAAAATCGAAGTAACCTTACATCAACCCGTTGATGCGCATACGTGGCGCGTGTTCGCAAAACCCGCACGCAAGCTTCAACCTCGTGACTATCTAGTATTTGGGCCCGGTTTTGCTGCTGATTGCACTGATGCCGGTGACATGGGTGAGCGCGAACTGCGCTTTAACGTTGCCGGGCACGACCTAATCACCATGCTTGAACGACATGGCGTGATGCCACTGCCGCCTTATATCAAACGCCCAAGCGAAGGCGCACAGGAAGACCGGGACGATTATCAAACCATGTTTGCTGAGAACGACGGCGCGGTTGCTGCCCCCACAGCGGCGCTACATTTCACGGACAGCCTTTTGGAATCTGTACGCGCAGCGGGCGCCACTGATGTCCGCGTCACGTTACATGTCGGTGCTGGCACATTTTTGCCCGTCCGCGTTGACGATACCGACGACCATATAATGCATACTGAGCGCGCTATCTTATCAGCAGATGTCGCCGAGACGTTGAACATGACACGCAAAAATGGCGGACGTGTTATCGCCTGCGGAACAACGTCTTTGCGCACCCTCGAAAGCGCCGTCGATGAAAACGGCGTGTTCCATGCGTTCAACGGCAACACAGATATATTCATTACACCAGGCTATACTTTCAAAGGTATCGATGCGCTGCTGACCAATTTTCACTTGCCGTGCTCAACCTTGTTCATGTTGGTCTCGGCACTTGCCGGGTTGGATCGTATGCAAGCGGCCTATGCGCATGCTATTCAGAATGAATACCGGTTTTATTCATATGGCGATGCGTGCTTTATCGAACGCACAGAGGTGACTTCATGAGCGGCACAGGTTTCGAACTAATCGCCAGCGACGGCCAGGCCCGACGTGGGCGTGTCCAGACGGCGCACGGCAGTTTCGAGACGCCCGCATTTATGCCCGTCGGCACGGCGGCCACGGTTAAGGCAATGACACCTGAATGGGTTGCTGAAACGGGGGCTGAATGCATCTTGGGCAACACGTATCATCTCATGCTGCGACCGACCGCTGAGCGCATCGAAAAGCTGGGCGGCCTGCATACCTTTATGAACTGGCCCGGACCTATATTGACCGATAGCGGCGGTTTTCAAGTGATGTCGTTGTCCGAGCTTCGCAAAATGAGCGAAGAAGGTGTGCGGTTCCGCTCTCACATCGATGGCAGTTATGTTGACCTAAGCCCCGAGCGGTCCATGGATATCCAGCGTATGCTTGACGCTGACATCACAATGGCATTTGACGAATGTACGCCGTTCCCGTGCGAGAAAGACGTTGCTGCGGAAAGCATGGCGCTATCAATGCGATGGGCCAAGCGATCCAAAGAGGCCTTTAAGGAACGCGATGGATATGGCTTGTTCGGCATTGTACAGGGCAGCGTGTTTGAAGATTTGCGCGCCGAAAGTATCGAAGCCCTGACCGAAATTGGTTTTGATGGCTATGCCGTTGGCGGCTTAGCTGTTGGTGAAGGCCATGAAACGATGTTGCGTGTGCTTGAATTCACAACACCTCAACTGCCCAAGGATCGGCCTCGATATTTAATGGGGGTCGGCAAACCAGATGATCTGGTTGCTGCCGTCGCCCGCGGCATTGATATGTTTGATTGTGTGTTACCAACCCGGTCCGGGCGGACCAATCAGGCGTTCACCCGGCGTGGCACCCTCAACATGCGCAACACGCGCCACAAAGACGATGCACGCCCGCTGGATGCCGATTGCAGTTGCTACACGTGCACGAACTATAGCCGCGCGTACCTGAACCATTTGGTGATGGCCAAAGAAATTCTCGGTATGATGCTGCTGACGCGGCACAACCTGCACTATTATCAAGAATTGATGGCAGGGATGCGAACTGCGATTGAGGCCGGCACGTTTGCCGCTTTTCAGAACGATTTCAGCACCGCGTATACCAGTGGCGATATAGACGTAATCTCTGAAGAAACATCGTAACACAGCATTTATCTGCGCCAATCTGTGTTCTATGATGTTGCCATGTCAAAAGCACAAGTCATACACAAACTCGGTTCATCCACTGTCATGCAGTGGGAAGATTGGCACGTGCCAGACCCTGCAGAGGGTGAAGTCCGGTTACGACATACTGCGGTCGGTGTAAACTTCGCCGACACCTATCACCGGGGCGGCATCTCTCACCCTTGGCCAGTTCCGAACCCACCCGTCGTGATCGGATTTGAAGGTGTTGGTATTGTCGAAGGCGTTGGCACTGGGGTTACTGAGTTCGCAACCGGCGACCGTGTTGCCTATGGCATACCACCCCTCGGCAGTTATGCCGAAGTTCGCAATTATCCAGCCGACAAACTTTTACATTTGCCCGATGGTCTGAATGATAAACAGGTTGCCGCCCTGTTGATGAAGGGCATGACGGCGCACTATTTACTCCATCGCACCTACAAAGTGCAGCCAGGCGACACAATTTTAATTCATGCTGCGGCTGGCGGCATGGGACTGATCTTATGCCAGTGGGCAAAAGCACTGGGTGCCAATATCGTCGGCACGGTCAGCACCGAAGAAAAAGCCGAAGCCGCACGCGCAGCGGGATGTCATCACCCGGTCGTCCGGTCCAAGGAAGATTTCGTCACCAAAGTTCGTGACGTGACTGATGGTGAGGGATGTGCCGTTGTCTATGAGGCTATTGGCAAGGACACGCTGCAAGCCTCATTAGACAGCTTGCGTCCCATGGGCGTTTGTGCGGCGTATGGCCATGTGTCCGGCGCACCCGATCCTATCGACATAATCCAAGATTTGGGCCGCCGTGGATCATTGTTTATCACTCGCCCTGCGATCATGCATTACGTCGCGAAACGTTCCGATCTTGAATGGACGGCCAACGATTTGTTTGCCGCCATTGAAGCTGGAATCCTTGATGCGAACATCAATTATGAATATCCATTGAAGGACGCTGTCAAAGCCCATCAAGCTATTGAAAGCGGCACAACCCTGGGCGCAACGGTACTGATTCCATGAGCGACACTACATATGAAACATTGAACCAACTTGGCCAACAAAGCGACATGCCAGATAGCCCTGAGACAGCGGTGCTGGAAGTTGTCGAGAATCCACACCCCGGCACCCGGTATCTAATCCGCTTTGCCGCGCCCGAGTTCACATCGTTGTGCCCGGTCACGGGTCAACCAGACTTCGCACATCTCGTCATCGATTATGTGCCAGAACAAAGTATTGTTGAGAGTAAATCGCTAAAACTCTATCTCGCCAGCTTTCGCAATCATCCTGGCTTTCACGAGCAGTGCACCATCGATATCGCGCAAAAAATTATCTCAGCAACCGCGCCGCATTGGCTGCGCATCGGTGGATATTGGTATCCACGCGGCGGCATTCCCATCGATGTGTTTTATCAAAGCGGCGAGCCGCCCAAAGGTATTTGGCTCCCAGATCAAGGCGTACAGCCTTACCGCGGGCGGGGCTGACGCATAAAGACCTTCCGTCATTGAATGATCACGACGCGTCGCCCCGGACTTGATCCGGGGTCTATCTTAAAACAAAGCGGTTCTCCGCATGGATAAATGGATCCCGGGTCAAGCCCAGGACGACGGCGCGCCTATAGTTTTACCCCACACGCGTCATTCCCGCTGTCGCGGGAATGACGATTTGATTGATCAGGCAATAACTGATGCTGGAATACTTAGTCGCCCCGGTACGTGCAGCCCGCCGTGCACGTTTCCCAAAGCTCAACTTCAGACAGCAGCGGCAACGCAGGTTTTAGTTCAGCCCATATCCATTTCGCAATAACTTCGGACGTTGGATTCTCAAGGCCTTCAATATCGTTTAGATAATGATGATCGAGGCGCTCCCATATTGGCTTGAACGCGGCTTTGATTTCGGCAAAATCCATTACCCAGCCGGTATTCGGATTTACATCACCTTCGACGGCCAAACGCACGCGAAAGCTGTGACCATGCAAACGCTTGCACTTGTGCCCTTCCGGGGTGTTGGGCAGGTCGTGGGCGGCTTCAAAAGTGAATTCTTTAAAAATTTCCATCACATATCCTGTTGTCGAATGCACATAGCCCGCGTCACGGGATGCCTAATACTTTATGGGTTTGCAGGCTCAATCGCCATCTCGGGTGGTCACGGCAATAGACGACGCAATGTTTCGTATTCTTTTGAGCATCGGGTCCATCCATAGGCTGCAACATAAAAAAATCGAAATCCAAATGCTCAAACCGTTCTGGCATAGCGGTCGCTTGCGGATAGACAAGCTTCAATTCGTTGCCTCGAACTTGGTTCAATTCAGTATTCGCTTTTGGGCTGACACAAACCCAGTCGATCCCGTCCGGGGCCGCAATCGTGCCATTGGTCTCAACGGCGATTTCAAAGCCCTGCTCATGCAACGCGTCAATCAACGGTGTGTCGACCTGAAGTAACGGCTCACCACCTGTCATAACAACATACGGCGCACCCTCACGTGAATTTGGCCACTGGTCAGCGACAGCCTTAGCCAGACTTGCTGCGTCTTTAAATGCACCGCCTCCGGGTCCATCCGTACCAATGAAATCCGTATCACAGAAAGTACACACAGCGGTTGCGCGGTCTTGTTCTCGTCCAGTCCACAAATTGCAGCCAGCAAAACGCAGGAACACCGACGCGCGACCAGCTTGGCGTCCTTCCCCTTGCAGGGTGTAGAAAATTTCTTTGACTTGATAGGTCATGCGCGGGTTTTACGCCGATCCGAGCGGCGCATCAATCCCGCCGTCGTATTACGTCCAATTCGGGCGTGGCTCGCCCATCGCGCGCATTTCTTCCTCGCGGTAGAATGCATCTGCAAAAACATCGTGTTTGGGGACTGATTTCAGTTTCAACATGTTTGCGCAGGCATCCACCATCACCGGTGGCCCACCGAGATAACACTGAAAGCCGTACAGTAAGTGGAAGTCTGCGGCGACCGCCTCGCTGACCAATCCACGCCGCCGGCCTGAATGCTCTTTTGGCTCCGACAACACAGATACAAAGCGAAAATTTGGATTGGTCCGTGTCAGGTCGATGAAGTAGCGCTCAAGATAAATCTCAGATTCGTCGCGCACACCAGAATATAAATGAACGTCTTGTTGCAGGCTGCACGAAATCGCCGCTTCAACCACAGCCTTCATCGGCGCCAAGCCCGTACCACCGGCAATTGCCAGTAATGGGCCTTTATGATTTTCGCGAAAATACGCACCGCCGAAAGCACCTTTGATATCAATCGGGTCATTCTGTTTCAGGTCGTCACAAATGAAATCGCTAAATCCACCTGCCCCTGAGCGACGGATATGTAATTCGATAAAGTCCTCACCCGGCGCATTGGCAATCGAATAGTCACGCGCTTCGAACCCGTCGATACGAAAACTTGCGTACTGACCCGCGCGCCAATCGAACAAAGGCATATCCATTGCAACAATCCGAAGGATACGGATATCATCCGTCACCGCCTCTATTTCAGCGACACGGCAACGCGTCGCATCTAAGGTTGGCGCGATCGTCATTGACGTTCGTCCAGTTCACGATTGTATCCCTGGCTTCGACCCGGCACTGCGTTCATGGATTTCTTTCGTTTTGCGGTCGTAATCATCGTTGCTGCATACATTTGTTTTACGGCTTCAGTAACATTGACACCACCAGCCGCCGGAAACAAACGCGCACCCACTTTTTCCCAGGCGGCAGCTGAACCTTGTATGATGCTACTGTTGAACGGCGGGACGAAAAGTGCCCGCGCCGTCTCCATCGGCATGAACATATTATCCCGTAATAACCGGGCTAATTGTCCTTTGGAATAAGGTTGTCCGTACCCGAACGGTGTTTGCTCAAACCGCGCCCAGATGCCGCGTCGGTTCGGCACGACAATAATTAGCCGCCCAGAATCTGAGAGTACACGCCAGGCTTCTCTGAGTAACGGTCGCACCTGCTCAGCGCTTTCGAGTGCATGCACAATCAACACCCGGTCCATCGACAAATCTGGTAGCGGCAAATCCACTTCATCAGCCAGCATGGTCAATCCCCGCTCACCCACAGGCCAATGCAAAACGCCTTGCCCGGCTGGCATCGCAGCCAAGACACGATCGGCATCTTCACGGAACATGCTTAGGTAAGGGGTCGCAAAGCCAAGGCCCAGAATACGGAGGCCATTCACGTCTGGCCACATGATCCGCAATTGACGGCGAATCATACGTTGCGCATTTCGCCCCACACGACGCGCATAAAATTCTCGAAGATCGATAACATCAGACCACATAGTAAAACCTTAGAGGGTTTGCCGGACCGGGCAAGTCCTTGTCCATACACTTGTGCCAAGAAAATCAGTGACATCTGATGTCCAGACACCATATTTCAATGAGAAAACAACAATCCAGAGGATTCCAGTTATGCAACTCCGTTATTCACCAACATCTCCTTATGTCCGCAAAGTTTCTGTAACCGCGATTGAAGCAGGTCTTGCCGATAAGATCGAGCGCGTTGCGACCGACCCTTGGTCACCTGAAACCGACCTGGTCAACAGCAACCCGATTGGCAAAGTGCCTTGTCTGGTGACGGACGCAGGCGTGTCATTATATGACAGCCCGGTGATCTGTGAGTACCTGGATCAACTCAACACTGGCACTAAATTATTCCCTACTGATACAGACGCGCGCTTTAAGGCTCTCACACTGGCTGCCGCTGGTGATGGCATGACAGATGCTGGCATTCTATTTCTCATCGAAACCGTGCGCCGACCAGAAGAACTTCGTTGGGACTGGTGGATTGAACGTCAACAGTCCGCGATGCTCCGTTGCATGGACGTTGCTGATGCGGCGGCTGACAGTATGGGCACGGATGGCGATATCACCATTGGTGAAATCGCTATCGCATGTGGCCTTGGCTGGATTGATCTTCGCTTTCCGGATATGGGCTGGCGCACGGACCGTCCAGCGCTCGCCGACTGGTTCGAGAAAATCTCTGACCGTCCATCCTTTGAGGCGACAATGCCACCAAAGCCTTAATCAGGGAAATACTGATCAAGAATGCGCTGGGCGTATGCAACGAGATTTGCATGCGCCCTCGCTGCTTGTGTCATAGGTGTATTGACCGTGACGTGGGTCAAGTTGACGACGATTGAAAACACAGCCGTATCAATGGAGCGGATTTTGTCTCCATGAACATATGGCCCATCCCCAACAATTGCGGCCAAGGTAGAAATATCTCGTTTCGCCATCTCTAGAACTTCTTCTGGTGTGTGGCGTCCAGTGCCCTGCTCCCACAGTTGTTTTCTCACAGCTCGAAGTGCAAAAGCCTTGAACAATGGACGGATTAATCCTGGCATTTTCCCAAAGAACGCTTCGCTGATAACAGGCCAGCCAGGACCTAACCAGCGATCATAGACACCGTACCAATACGTCCGTTCATCAGTCATCGCCCAGATGGTTTGATCGATGGCTTTTTCTTTTTCGCTGAGACCTTCATCCAGATCAATGCTGCGCGTTTTCGCGAGATGCTCGATCACTAATGTGCTGTCACCCATTTCCTGACCATCAATGACTACATATGGAATTTTCTTTTTGGGTGCCTTGAATGGCATATCTTTGAAATCGTTTTTATACGGAATGCCCGCAAGCTTCAGCCAAAGCTCTAGCTTGACGCAAAACGGTGATGCATTGGGGACGCCCAAATGCCTTGGAAATTGGACCAGTGTAATTTCTGAACCGCTCATGATGTTCCCTTTCGTTTCAAAAGCTCTTTCGACGCCAGCACGGCACCGCCGACAATTAACAAACAACCGATGACGGCACTCAGCGTTGCCTCACCCTTGCCAAACGCAATCAGTAATATCGTCGAGATCAAGGGGGCGGCATATGAAAATGCGCCTAGCACCTGAATATCGCCGTGCTTGGTACCATAGTCCCAAGTAAAAAAAGCAACGCCCACTGGCCCTAAACCCAAACCAATAACACCTAACCATTCTAATGACCCGCTCGGCCATACCGTTGTCTCGAAAGCAAAATGACAGATCGTTGCCAGGATCGCCGTCGCTGCGCAAAATCCACCGACTGTATCTGTCGGGACGTTACTAAAGCGACGGTTCAATATCGAATACGTTGACCACGTCAGCGCACACAGCACAGCCATTACGTAACCCAGCGTAAATTCAGCCTTGAACCCGTCGAGGCCTTTGCCGCCAGTGATCAACAGGAATGCGCCCAGAAGTCCGGCGACAGCACCCGCCACATGCCACCAACGCAATCGCTCCCCCGGCAACAACGCGGAGCCAACGACGATCAGCAACGGCCACATATAGGCAATCAAGCCGGCCTCAACCGGCGGGGCATTCTTAAGCGCCATAAAGTAAAAGAAGTGATAGCCAAACAATCCTATGGTGCCGAGCATCCATGCGCCGATAGGCTGCTTTAAGTGTGCACCAATATTCTCACGCCGCAGGGTCCATTTCAGAACAACAAATACTGTCGCAATACCGAATGACAGAGCGGCCAACTGGAATGGTGGTATCTTACCAGTCAGCGTTGTGAAAAGTGCCAGCAAACCCCATAGCAAAACAGCTGTGCCACCAATAAGTGTCGCACGAAGGCGTTTTTGATCTGCATGAGAATCAGCCATTCAACTCTCCAAGACTAGGGTTATCGGGTCTAGAGCTTTGGCTGCCAAATCACAAGTTTATGATCGGATGTCGCGAAAATAATTTCGGGCTTCATATCGCCGTCCAGATCATGAACAACAACGCGATGCGCGATTTGTCCAGATGGTTTGATCCGCTTTATAATTTTTGGGGTCGCACCAGTAAAACTCACAATCGTCATATCATTTCGATTGGCATCAGGAACAACGACCTCAGCAATGCCGTCTCCATTGAGATCCGCCACGACAGATAGCCCCAACTCACGAGACCCAATGGCATGGTTCGAGAAGCCGTAAATTTCGTGATCAACAATCAGTTTATCGCCCTGCCATTCGTAAGCCGTCAACGTGCCGCCAATATGAGGCGTAATCACAACCAATGCTTCTGACTTGCCATCACCATCGATGTCACCCACACCCGCTGGATTAAGCCAACGATTGGGCGTGCCGATCGCGGGCGCTTCAGCGGCGATAACGGGTGGGGTTTGAGGATCACCCGGCTCAATCAATACCAATGCAGCGCCGGCGTTGAGATAGGCTTTAACCAGAATAATTTCTTGATCTCCATCCCCGTCCATATCAACAAACCTGGGGATACGATCTTCAAACACGGCATCCTCATCAAGTCGCAAAGTATGTTGGACGCCACCTGGATACGCGATCGTCAGCGCAGCCGCTTCAATCGCATCACCCAATACACCATGCCCATAACGTTCAGTCGGTTGGTCTAACCATGCTTTAATACCGTTATCGCCAACAGCCACCACGCCGTCGGGCAAGGCACCTTTTGGTACTTTGGGTTCTGTCACGGATGGCATCTGTTGGCGTGCAATCTTACCATCAATAAGGCGCACCAAATGCTGCGCGCCTTTAACATCGACAACAATGGGCGCACCATCTTCGTTCACATCAATTCTAGATATATTCGGTACCGATATCGTCCACGTTTCTGCGTGCGCCAAACTGGGCGAAGATACTACAAAAGAAAAGGCGACCGCAAAAACGACCGCCTTTAATAGATAATATTGAATCATAGCATTAGATCATGTACTGGCCGCCGTTGGCGGTAATCGTGGAGCCCGTAATGAACCCGGCATCATCAGACGCCAGGAAACTTACGCAGCGCGCAATCTCGGTAGCTTCACCCAAACGGCCCACTGGGATTTGCGGAATAATTACTTCGTTCAAGATTTTTTCAGGCACTGCCATCACCATCTCTGTACCGATATACCCCGGCGCAACTGCGTTCACGGTGATACCTTTGGAAGCTGTCTCGAGGGCCAGCGCTTTGGTGAAACCAATCAGGCCAGCTTTTGCAGCTGCATAGTTGGTTTGTCCAAACTGACCTTTTTGACCATTGATCGAGCTGATATTAACAATCCGCCCAAATTTTCGCTCGCGCATACCGTCAATGACAGCACGGCTGAGATTAAACAGGCTGTCGAGGTTGGTTGCGATGACTGCATCCCAATGCGACTTTTCCATTTTGTGAAGCGGCTTGTCACGTGTGATACCGGCGTTATTCACCAGCACATCAATCGGGCCCTGGTTGCCAACAATCTCGGCAACGGCTGCCTGACAGCCGTCATAATCACCGACGTCAAATTTGATAACGTCGATACCTGTGTCTGATTTAAATGCTGCGGCGGCTTCATCGTTGCCTGCATAATTTGCAACAACGGTATAACCGGCAGCTTTAAGATCTTCGGAAATGGCCCGGCCAATGCCGCGCGTTCCGCCGGTAACTAATGCTATTTTACCCATATTGGTGTCTCCCCATTTATCGCCGTCATTTTGACGGTCGTTTTATAAAAGGTTCCCTGGGCAAGCATGACACTCGCCCAGGGCCTCAAAATATCCTAGTCGCGTTCAACGCACATTGCGATGCCCATGCCACCGCCAATGCAAAGTGTCGTTAAACCTTTCTTCGCATCGCGCTTCTGCATTTCATGCAACAATGTCACGAGAACCCGAGCACCAGAAGCGCCGATTGGGTGGCCCAGTGCAATTGCGCCGCCATTGACGTTCACAATGTCAGTGTTCCAGCCCATATCTTTGTTCACAGCACATGCTTGTGCGGCGAATGCTTCGTTGGCTTCAACAAGGTCAAGATCATCAACAGTCCAACCTGCTTTCTCAAGTGCGAGACGTGAAGCCGGGATCGGGCCTGTGCCCATGATCGCAGGATCAACACCAGCAGTTGCCCATGACTTGATGCGCGCCAAAACAGGTGCGCCACGCTTTTCGGCATTTTCTGCACTCATCAGGACAAGCGCTGCAGCACCATCGTTGATGCCCGATGCATTACCCGCCGTCACCGTGCCTTCTTTATCAAATGCAGGGCGAAGTTTGGTCAGGCTCTCAATCGTTGTGCCGTGCTTTGGGTACTCGTCCGCATCAACAACGGTATCGCCTCTGCGCGACTTGATTGTCACGGGGACGATCTCATCAACAAACTTACCAGCCTTTTGTGCCGCTTCGGCTTTGTTCTGAGAAGCCAATGCAAATGCGTCTTGCTCGTCACGTGTTAACTGCCATTTACGTGCAACGTTCTCAGCTGAGAACGTTGCACGTAAATGGCAGTTAACACGTGACGAGCAAGACGCATTTGCATTGGCTTCTCAGAACAAAGCCGAAGCGGCACAAAAGGCTGGTAAGTTTGTTGATGAGATCGTCCCCGTGACAATCAAGTCGCGCAGAGGCGATACCGTTGTTGATGCGGACGAGTACCCAAAGCACGGCACAACGATTGAGAGCCTGACCAAACTTCGCCCTGCATTTGATAAAGAAGGCACGGTGACGGCGGGTAATGCATCGGGCATCAACGATGGTGCTGCAGCGCTTGTCCTGATGAGTGCAGAAAATGCCGAAAAGCGTGGCGCACCTGTTTTGGCGCGCATCAAGTCATGGGCAACTGCTGGTGTTGATCCTGCGATCATGGGCACAGGCCCGATCCCGGCTTCACGTCTCGCACTTGAGAAAGCAGGTTGGACTGTTGATGATCTTGACCTTGTTGAAGCCAACGAAGCATTCGCCGCACAAGCATGTGCTGTGAACAAAGATATGGGCTGGAACACTGACATTGTGAACGTCAATGGCGGCGCAATTGCACTGGGCCACCCAATCGGCGCTTCTGGTGCTCGGGTTCTCGTGACATTGTTGCATGAAATGCAGAAGCGCGATGCGAAGAAAGGTTTAACGACACTTTGCATTGGCGGTGGCATGGGCATCGCAATGTGCGTTGAACGCGACTAGGATATTTTGAGGCCCTGGGCGAGTGTCATGCTTGCCCAGGGAACCTTTTATAAAACGACCGTCAAAATGACGGCGATAAATGGGGAGACACCAATATGGGTAAAATAGCATTAGTTACCGGCGGAACGCGCGGCATTGGCCGGGCCATTTCCGAAGATCTTAAAGCTGCCGGTTATACCGTTGTTGCAAATTATGCAGGCAACGATGAAGCCGCCGCAGCATTTAAATCAGACACAGGTATCGACGTTATCAAATTTGACGTCGGTGATTATGACGGCTGTCAGGCAGCCGTTGCCGAGATTGTTGGCAACCAGGGCCCGATTGATGTGCTGGTGAATAACGCCGGTATCACACGTGACAAGCCGCTTCACAAAATGGAAAAGTCGCATTGGGATGCAGTCATCGCAACCAACCTCGACAGCCTGTTTAATCTCAGCCGTGCTGTCATTGACGGTATGCGCGAGCGAAAATTTGGGCGGATTGTTAATATCAGCTCGATCAATGGTCAAAAAGGTCAGTTTGGACAAACCAACTATGCAGCTGCAAAAGCTGGCCTGATTGGTTTCACCAAAGCGCTGGCCCTCGAGACAGCTTCCAAAGGTATCACCGTGAACGCAGTTGCGCCGGGGTATATCGGTACAGAGATGGTGATGGCAGTGCCTGAAAAAATCTTGAACGAAGTAATTATTCCGCAAATCCCAGTGGGCCGTTTGGGTGAAGCTACCGAGATTGCGCGCTGCGTAAGTTTCCTGGCGTCTGATGATGCCGGGTTCATTACGGGCTCCACGATTACCGCCAACGGCGGCCAGTACATGATCTAATGCTATGATTCAATATTATCTATTAAAGGCGGTCGTTTTTGCGGTCGCCTTTTCTTTTGTAGTATCTTCGCCCAGTTTGGCGCACGCAGAAACGTGGACGATATCGGTACCGAATATATCTAGAATTGATGTGAACGAAGATGGTGCGCCCATTGTTGTCGATGTTAAAGGCGCGCAGCATTTGGTGCGCCTTATTGATGGTAAGATTGCACGCCAACAGATGCCATCCGTGACAGAACCCAAAGTACCAAAAGGTGCCTTGCCCGACGGCGTGGTGGCTGTTGGCGATAACGGTATTAAAGCATGGTTAGACCAACCGACTGAACGTTATGGGCATGGTGTATTGGGTGATGCGATTGAAGCGGCTGCGCTGACGATCGCGTATCCAGGTGGCGTCCAACATACTTTGCGACTTGATGAGGATGCCGTGTTTGAAGATCGTATCCCCAGGTTTGTTGATATGGACGGGGATGGAGATCAAGAAATTATTCTGGTTAAAGCCTATCTCAACGCCGGCGCTGCATTGGTATTGATTGAGCCGGGTGATCCTCAAACCCCACCCGTTATCGCCGCTGAAGCGCCCGCGATCGGCACGCCCAATCGTTGGCTTAATCCAGCGGGTGTGGGTGACATCGATGGTGATGGCAAGTCAGAAGCATTGGTTGTGATTACGCCTCATATTGGCGGCACGTTGACGGCTTACGAATGGCAGGGCGATAAACTGATTGTTGATCACGAAATTTACGGCTTCTCGAACCATGCCATTGGGTCTCGTGAGTTGGGGCTATCTGTCGTGGCGGATCTCAATGGAGACGGCATTGCTGAGGTCGTTGTTCCTGATGCCAATCGAAATGATATGACGATTGTGAGTTTTACTGGTGCGACCCCAAAAATTATAAAGCGGATCAAACCATCTGGACAAATCGCGCATCGCGTTGTTGTTCATGATCTGGACGGCGATATGAAGCCCGAAATTATTTTCGCGACATCCGATCATAAACTTGTGATTTGGCAGCCAAAGCTCTAGACCCGATAACCCTAGTCTTGGAGAGTTGAATGGCTGATTCTCATGCAGATCAAAAACGCCTTCGTGCGACACTTATTGGTGGCACAGCTGTTTTGCTATGGGGTTTGCTGGCACTTTTCACAACGCTGACTGGTAAGATACCACCATTCCAGTTGGCCGCTCTGTCATTCGGTATTGCGACAGTATTTGTTGTTCTGAAATGGACCCTGCGGCGTGAGAATATTGGTGCACACTTAAAGCAGCCTATCGGCGCATGGATGCTCGGCACCATAGGATTGTTTGGCTATCACTTCTTTTACTTTATGGCGCTTAAGAATGCCCCGCCGGTTGAGGCCGGCTTGATTGCCTATATGTGGCCGTTGCTGATCGTCGTTGGCTCCGCGTTGTTGCCGGGGGAGCGATTGCGTTGGTGGCATGTGGCGGGTGCTGTCGCCGGACTTCTGGGCGCATTCCTGTTGATCACTGGCGGCAAAGGCCTCGACGGGTTCAAGGCTGAATTTACGCTGGGTTACGTAATGGCTGTGCTGTGTGCGCTGACGTGGTCAACGTATTCGATATTGAACCGTCGCTTTAGTAACGTCCCGACAGATACAGTCGGTGGATTTTGCGCAGCGACGGCGATCCTGGCAACGATCTGTCATTTTGCTTTCGAGACAACGGTATGGCCGAGCGGGTCATTAGAATGGTTAGGTGTTATTGGTTTGGGTTTAGGGCCAGTGGGCGTTGCTTTTTTTACTTGGGACTATGGTACCAAGCACGGCGATATTCAGGTGCTAGGCGCATTTTCATATGCCGCCCCCTTGATCTCGACGATATTACTGATTGCGTTTGGCAAGGGTGAGGCAACGCTGAGTGCCGTCATCGGTTGTTTGTTAATTGTCGGCGGTGCCGTGCTGGCGTCGAAAGAGCTTTTGAAACGAAAGGGAACATCATGAGCGGTTCAGAAATTACACTGGTCCAATTTCCAAGGCATTTGGGCGTCCCCAATGCATCACCGTTTTGCGTCAAGCTAGAGCTTTGGCTGAAGCTTGCGGGCATTCCGTATAAAAACGATTTCAAAGATATGCCATTCAAGGCACCCAAAAAGAAAATTCCATATGTAGTCATTGATGGTCAGGAAATGGGTGACAGCACATTAGTGATCGAGCATCTCGCGAAAACGCGCAGCATTGATCTGGATGAAGGTCTCAGCGAAAAAGAAAAAGCCATCGATCAAACCATCTGGGCGATGACTGATGAACGGACGTATTGGTACGGTGTCTATGATCGCTGGTTAGGTCCTGGCTGGCCTGTTATCAGCGAAGCGTTCTTTGGGAAAATGCCAGGATTAATCCGTCCATTGTTCAAGGCTTTTGCACTTCGAGCTGTGAGAAAACAACTGTGGGAGCAGGGCACTGGACGCCACACACCAGAAGAAGTTCTAGAGATGGCGAAACGAGATATTTCTACCTTGGCCGCAATTGTTGGGGATGGGCCATATGTTCATGGAGACAAAATCCGCTCCATTGATACGGCTGTGTTTTCAATCGTCGTCAACTTGACCCACGTCACGGTCAATACACCTATGACACAAGCAGCGAGGGCGCATGCAAATCTCGTTGCATACGCCCAGCGCATTCTTGATCAGTATTTCCCTGATTAAGGCTTTGGTGGCATTGTCGCCTCAAAGGATGGACGGTCAGAGATTTTCTCGAACCAGTCGGCGAGCGCTGGACGGTCCGTGCGCCAGCCCATATCCGGAAAGCGAAGATCAATCCAGCCAAGGCCACATGCGATAGCGATTTCACCAATGGTGATATCGCCATCCGTGCCCATACTGTCAGCCGCCGCATCAGCAACGTCCATGCAACGGAGCATCGCGGACTGTTGACGTTCAATCCACCAGTCCCAACGAAGTTCTTCTGGTCGGCGCACGGTTTCGATGAGAAATAGAATGCCAGCATCTGTCATGCCATCACCAGCGGCAGCCAGTGTGAGAGCCTTAAAGCGCGCGTCTGTATCAGTAGGGAATAATTTAGTGCCAGTGTTGAGTTGATCCAGGTACTCACAGATCACCGGGCTGTCATATAATGACACGCCTGCGTCCGTCACCAGACAAGGCACTTTGCCAATCGGGTTGCTGTTGACCAGGTCGGTTTCAGGTGACCAAGGGTCGGTCGCAACGCGCTCGATCTTATCGGCAAGACCTGCTTCAATCGCGGTTACAGAAACTTTGCGGACATAAGGAGATGTTGGTGAATAACGGAGTTGCATAACTGGAATCCTCTGGATTGTTGTTTTCTCATTGAAATATGGTGTCTGGACATCAGATGTCACTGATTTTCTTGGCACAAGTGTATGGACAAGGACTTGCCCGGTCCGGCAAACCCTCTAAGGTTTTACTATGTGGTCTGATGTTATCGATCTTCGAGAATTTTATGCGCGTCGTGTGGGGCGAAATGCGCAACGTATGATTCGCCGTCAATTGCGGATCATGTGGCCAGACGTGAATGGCCTCCGTATTCTGGGCCTTGGCTTTGCGACCCCTTACCTAAGCATGTTCCGTGAAGATGCCGATCGTGTCTTGGCTGCGATGCCAGCCGGGCAAGGCGTTTTGCATTGGCCTGTGGGTGAGCGGGGATTGACCATGCTGGCTGATGAAGTGGATTTGCCGCTACCAGATTTGTCGATGGACCGGGTGTTGATTGTGCATGCACTCGAAAGCGCTGAGCAGGTGCGACCGTTACTCAGAGAAGCCTGGCGTGTACTCTCAGATTCTGGGCGGCTAATTATTGTCGTGCCGAACCGACGCGGCATCTGGGCGCGGTTTGAGCAAACACCGTTCGGGTACGGACAACCTTATTCCAAAGGACAATTAGCCCGGTTATTACGGGATAATATGTTCATGCCGATGGAGACGGCGCGGGCACTTTTCGTCCCGCCGTTCAACAGTAGCATCATACAAGGTTCAGCTGCCGCCTGGGAAAAAGTGGGTGCGCGTTTGTTTCCGGCGGCTGGTGGTGTCAATGTTACTGAAGCCGTAAAACAAATGTATGCAGCAACGATGATTACGACCGCAAAACGAAAGAAATCCATGAACGCAGTGCCGGGTCGAAGCCAGGGATACAATCGTGAACTGGACGAACGTCAATGACGATCGCGCCAACCTTAGATGCGACGCGTTGCCGTGTCGCTGAAATAGAGGCGGTGACGGATGATATCCGTATCCTTCGGATTGTTGCAATGGATATGCCTTTGTTCGATTGGCGCGCGGGTCAGTACGCAAGTTTTCGTATCGACGGGTTCGAAGCGCGTGACTATTCGATTGCCAATGCGCCGGGTGAGGACTTTATCGAATTACATATCCGTCGCTCAGGGGCAGGTGGATTTAGCGATTTCATTTGTGACGACCTGAAACAGAATGACCCGATTGATATCAAAGGTGCTTTCGGCGGTGCGTATTTTCGCGAAAATCATAAAGGCCCATTACTGGCAATTGCCGGTGGTACGGGCTTGGCGCCGATGAAGGCTGTGGTTGAAGCGGCGATTTCGTGCAGCCTGCAACAAGACGTTCATTTATATTCTGGTGTGCGCGACGAATCTGAGATTTATCTTGAGCGCTACTTCATCGACCTGACACGGACCAATCCAAATTTTCGCTTTGTATCTGTGTTGTCGGAGCCAAAAGAGCATTCAGGCCGGCGGCGTGGATTGGTCAGCGAGGCGGTCGCCGCAGACTTCCACTTACTGTACGGCTTTCAGTGTTATCTCGGTGGGCCACCGGTGATGGTGGATGCCTGCGCAAACATGTTGAAACTGAAATCAGTCCCCAAACACGATGTTTTTGCAGATGCATTCTACCGCGAGGAAGAAATGCGCGCGATGGGCGAGCCACGCCCGAATTGGACGTAATACGACGGCGGGATTGATGCGCCGCTCGGATCGGCGTAAAACCCGCGCATGACCTATCAAGTCAAAGAAATTTTCTACACCCTGCAAGGGGAAGGACGCCAAGCTGGTCGCGCGTCGGTGTTCCTGCGTTTTGCTGGCTGCAATTTGTGGACTGGACGAGAACAAGACCGCGCAACCGCTGTGTGTACTTTCTGTGATACGGATTTCATTGGTACGGATGGACCCGGAGGCGGTGCATTTAAAGACGCAGCAAGTCTGGCTAAGGCTGTCGCTGACCAGTGGCCAAATTCACGTGAGGGTGCGCCGTATGTTGTTATGACAGGTGGTGAGCCGTTACTTCAGGTCGACACACCGTTGATTGACGCGTTGCATGAGCAGGGCTTTGAAATCGCCGTTGAGACCAATGGCACGATTGCGGCCCCGGACGGGATCGACTGGGTTTGTGTCAGCCCAAAAGCGAATACTGAATTGAACCAAGTTCGAGGCAACGAATTGAAGCTTGTCTATCCGCAAGCGACCGCTATGCCAGAACGGTTTGAGCATTTGGATTTCGATTTTTTTATGTTGCAGCCTATGGATGGACCCGATGCTCAAAAGAATACGAAACATTGCGTCGTCTATTGCCGTGACCACCCGAGATGGCGATTGAGCCTGCAAACCCATAAAGTATTAGGCATCCCGTGACGCGGGCTATGTGCATTCGACAACAGGATATGTGATGGAAATTTTTAAAGAATTCACTTTTGAAGCCGCCCACGACCTGCCCAACACCCCGGAAGGGCACAAGTGCAAGCGTTTGCATGGTCACAGCTTTCGCGTGCGTTTGGCCGTCGAAGGTGATGTAAATCCGAATACCGGCTGGGTAATGGATTTTGCCGAAATCAAAGCCGCGTTCAAGCCAATATGGGAGCGCCTCGATCATCATTATCTAAACGATATTGAAGGCCTTGAGAATCCAACGTCCGAAGTTATTGCGAAATGGATATGGGCTGAACTAAAACCTGCGTTGCCGCTGCTGTCTGAAGTTGAGCTTTGGGAAACGTGCACGGCGGGCTGCACGTACCGGGGCGACTAAGTATTCCAGCATCAGTTATTGCCTGATCAATCAAATCGTCATTCCCGCGACAGCGGGAATGACGCGTGTGGGGTAAAACTATAGGCGCGCCGTCGTCCTGGGCTTGACCCGGGATCCATTTATCCATGCGGAGAACCGCTTTGTTTTAAGATAGACCCCGGATCAAGTCCGGGGCGACGCGTCGTGATCATTCAATGACGGAAGGTCTTTATGCGTCAGCCCCGCCCGCGGTAAGGCTGTACGCCTTGATCTGGGAGCCAAATACCTTTGGGCGGCTCGCCGCTTTGATAAAACACATCGATGGGAATGCCGCCGCGTGGATACCAATATCCACCGATGCGCAGCCAATGCGGCGCGGTTGCTGAGATAATTTTTTGCGCGATATCGATGGTGCACTGCTCGTGAAAGCCAGGATGATTGCGAAAGCTGGCGAGATAGAGTTTTAGCGATTTACTCTCAACAATACTTTGTTCTGGCACATAATCGATGACGAGATGTGCGAAGTCTGGTTGACCCGTGACCGGGCACAACGATGTGAACTCGGGCGCGGCAAAGCGGATTAGATACCGGGTGCCGGGGTGTGGATTCTCGACAACTTCCAGCACCGCTGTCTCAGGGCTATCTGGCATGTCGCTTTGTTGGCCAAGTTGGTTCAATGTTTCATATGTAGTGTCGCTCATGGAATCAGTACCGTTGCGCCCAGGGTTGTGCCGCTTTCAATAGCTTGATGGGCTTTGACAGCGTCCTTCAATGGATATTCATAATTGATGTTCGCATCAAGGATTCCAGCTTCAATGGCGGCAAACAAATCGTTGGCCGTCCATTCAAGATCGGAACGTTTCGCGACGTAATGCATGATCGCAGGGCGAGTGATAAACAATGATCCACGGCGGCCCAAATCTTGGATTATGTCGATAGGATCGGGTGCGCCGGACACATGGCCATACGCCGCACAAACGCCCATGGGACGCAAGCTGTCTAATGAGGCTTGCAGCGTGTCCTTGCCAATAGCCTCATAGACAACGGCACATCCCTCACCATCAGTCACGTCACGAACTTTGGTGACGAAATCTTCCTTGGACCGGACGACCGGGTGATGACATCCCGCTGCGCGTGCGGCTTCGGCTTTTTCTTCGGTGCTGACCGTGCCGACGATATTGGCACCCAGTGCTTTTGCCCACTGGCATAAGATCAGTCCCATGCCGCCAGCCGCAGCATGAATTAAAATTGTGTCGCCTGGCTGCACTTTGTAGGTGCGATGGAGTAAATAGTGCGCCGTCATGCCCTTCATCAACAGGGCGGCAACCTGTTTATCATTCAGACCATCGGGCAAATGTAAAAGTTTGTCGGCTGGATAATTGCGAACTTCGGCATAACTGCCGAGGGGTGGTATGCCATAGGCAACACGGTCGCCGGTTGCGAACTCAGTAACCCCAGTGCCAACGCCTTCGACAATACCAACACCTTCAAATCCGATCACGACGGGTGGGTTCGGAACTGGCCAAGGGTGAGAGATGCCGCCCCGGTGATAGGTGTCGGCGAAGTTTACACCGACCGCAGTATGTCGTAACCGGACTTCACCCTCTGCAGGGTCTGGCACGTGCCAATCTTCCCACTGCATGACAGTGGATGAACCGAGTTTGTGTATGACTTGTGCTTTTGACATGGCAACATCATAGAACACAGATTGGCGCAGATAAATGCTGTGTTACGATGTTTCTTCAGAGATTACGTCTATATCGCCACTGGTATACGCGGTGCTGAAATCGTTCTGAAAAGCGGCAAACGTGCCGGCCTCAATCGCAGTTCGCATCCCTGCCATCAATTCTTGATAATAGTGCAGGTTGTGCCGCGTCAGCAGCATCATACCGAGAATTTCTTTGGCCATCACCAAATGGTTCAGGTACGCGCGGCTATAGTTCGTGCACGTGTAGCAACTGCAATCGGCATCCAGCGGGCGTGCATCGTCTTTGTGGCGCGTGTTGCGCATGTTGAGGGTGCCACGCCGGGTGAACGCCTGATTGGTCCGCCCGGACCGGGTTGGTAACACACAATCAAACATATCAATGCCGCGGGCGACGGCAGCAACCAGATCATCTGGTTTGCCGACCCCCATTAAATATCGAGGCCGATCCTTGGGCAGTTGAGGTGTTGTGAATTCAAGCACACGCAACATCGTTTCATGGCCTTCACCAACAGCTAAGCCGCCAACGGCATAGCCATCAAAACCAATTTCGGTCAGGGCTTCGATACTTTCGGCGCGCAAATCTTCAAACACGCTGCCCTGTACAATGCCGAACAAGCCATATCCATCGCGTTCCTTAAAGGCCTCTTTGGATCGCTTGGCCCATCGCATTGATAGCGCCATGCTTTCCGCAGCAACGTCTTTCTCGCACGGGAACGGCGTACATTCGTCAAATGCCATTGTGATGTCAGCGTCAAGCATACGCTGGATATCCATGGACCGCTCGGGGCTTAGGTCAACATAACTGCCATCGATGTGAGAGCGGAACCGCACACCTTCTTCGCTCATTTTGCGAAGCTCGGACAACGACATCACTTGAAAACCGCCGCTATCGGTCAATATAGGTCCGGGCCAGTTCATAAAGGTATGCAGGCCGCCCAGCTTTTCGATGCGCTCAGCGGTCGGTCGCAGCATGAGATGATACGTGTTGCCCAAGATGCATTCAGCCCCCGTTTCAGCAACCCATTCAGGTGTCATTGCCTTAACCGTGGCCGCCGTGCCGACGGGCATAAATGCGGGCGTCTCGAAACTGCCGTGCGCCGTCTGGACACGCCCACGTCGGGCCTGGCCGTCGCTGGCGATTAGTTCGAAACCTGTGCCGCTCATGAAGTCACCTCTGTGCGTTCGATAAAGCACGCATCGCCATATGAATAAAACCGGTATTCATTCTGAATAGCATGCGCATAGGCCGCTTGCATACGATCCAACCCGGCAAGTGCCGAGACCAACATGAACAAGGTTGAGCACGGCAAGTGAAAATTGGTCAGCAGCGCATCGATACCTTTGAAAGTATAGCCTGGTGTAATGAATATATCTGTGTTGCCGTTGAACGCATGGAACACGCCGTTTTCATCGACGGCGCTTTCGAGGGTGCGCAAAGACGTTGTTCCGCAGGCGATAACACGTCCGCCATTTTTGCGTGTCATGTTCAACGTCTCGGCGACATCTGCTGATAAGATAGCGCGCTCAGTATGCATTATATGGTCGTCGGTATCGTCAACGCGGACGGGCAAAAATGTGCCAGCACCGACATGTAACGTGACGCGGACATCAGTGGCGCCCGCTGCGCGTACAGATTCCAAAAGGCTGTCCGTGAAATGTAGCGCCGCTGTGGGGGCAGCAACCGCGCCGTCGTTCTCAGCAAACATGGTTTGATAATCGTCCCGGTCTTCCTGTGCGCCTTCGCTTGGGCGTTTGATATAAGGCGGCAGTGGCATCACGCCATGTCGTTCAAGCATGGTGATTAGGTCGTGCCCGGCAACGTTAAAGCGCAGTTCGCGCTCACCCATGTCACCGGCATCAGTGCAATCAGCAGCAAAACCGGGCCCAAATACTAGATAGTCACGAGGTTGAAGCTTGCGTGCGGGTTTTGCGAACACGCGCCACGTATGCGCATCAACGGGTTGATGTAAGGTTACTTCGATTTTAGCGCCACCTTCGGGTTTGCCCGCGTGGGCGGCGTCGCCGCGCTTGCCAACAAGGCGCGCAGGAATGACGCGAGTGTCGTTAAACACCATCACATCACCGTCTTTCAGCAAACCTGGTAGCGCGTCGACACGCAAATCACGGAACGCTGACCCATCACGCGGCACATGTAAAAGTCGCGCGTGATCCCTTGGACGCATAGGCTCTTGGGCAATGCGTTCGGTGGGCAGGTGAAAATCAAAAAGCTTTAGGTCCATGACGGGCGGTTTTATAGACTTGCGGGCGATGCTACAATCATGGAAACGATTATGGCCGTACTACTTGAATTCAATTATTCGGTGGATTTCATCGAATTAATTAGTTCCTTGTTGCGGACGTCAGCTTTGTGGCTATTCGCAGCGAGAATTGCATGGATAACGCAGATAATCCAAAGGACAAAAGAAACACCAAAACCCAGACCGAATGAAAATATCAAAATGATGAGAGCCGCTACCCAAAGCATTCCATTGAAGATTGCCTGCACAATCTTGCCACACATTATGAGTGCAAGGGGTGGAATAAAAATTGCGACGAGGTAAATCATATTTTTTCCTGATCTATCTTTGTTGCCTTTCTCTCAATAAGGGTAAGGCAACAATAATTCCCTTAGAAGAAAAAAATTCCTATATGTCGATCTAAGAGTCAACGAACAATGGTTTGAGATATTCATTAAATTCAGGTCATTCCGGCGAAAGCCGGAATCCAGAGCAACAAACTGGACCCCGGCCTACACCGGGGTGACGGCTATAAAAACCTGAAAGAAGTGTAACCATTTCCTCCGGTATTTCCCTAGAGAGCGACTTCGATGCCTTCTTTTGATGCTTTCACAACGGCGTCGAGAATCTCGATGCCGTGAATGGCGTCCTCTATTGGCACAGCATACGTGGCACCGTCGGTGACGGTGGCTGCGAAGGCTTCGAGCTCGGCGCGTTCCATATCGAAACCTGGGAATTCCTCGACCGATTTGTCACCGTCGACCATACGCACTTCGATGCGATCTTGATCGCGGACTTCGGCCCAGCCTTTGCTGCCAAATACCTGGATGCGCCAGAGTTGTTGTGTCGCAAACAATGTCGTTAACACACCTGTCACGCTAGATTTGAACTTTAATGAGGCAAAGGTTGTGTCGTCGATGTCGACAGGGGCGGCATGATGTTCGCTGACCGCGCGCAAACTCGTGACAGGGCCCATGATCGACATCATCGCATCCATCATGTGCACACCCATAGCGGTCATGCCACCAGCCGGGCTTTCGGTTTCAGACGCACGCCAATGTTCGTCCGTATAACGGAGCGCACCGCTACCAGAAATATTGCCTTCAATATGCATCAATGTGCCGAGTGCACCGGACGTTGCTAATTCTTTGAGTTTGATCATCGCCGGCAAGAAGCGACGATTGAAACCGACGCACAACGGCAATCCTGCTTCGGCCATGGCTTTTGCCGCGCGTCGTGCATCATCTGCATCAAGCGTTAGCGGCTTTTCCGCAAACACGGGCTTGCCAGCTTTGGCCGCCGCAATGATCTGATCAACGTGTTGGGTATGTGGTGTTGCGAGAACAATACCATCGATGTCTGGATCATTGAGGAGATCGGAGAAATCATCGCGAAGATCGATTCCTTTTTCAGCGCAATAGTCGACAGCGCGCTCTTTGCGCCCAGTGACACCAGCAGTGAATATCACAGTGTCTGATTTACCTTGTACGGAATCAACAAGAACACGTCCCCAGCGGCCTAGTCCGGCCACACCACATCGTAGCATCTATTCTCTCCTTTTATCGGCGGGTTTGACGCGCCGGTTTTGCTCCATCATTCTGAAACAGTCATTTCTTATCGCTCAATCGGGCGCGACGGTAACAGCTTTTTTCCGAACGGCAATATCATGGGCGAAGAAACAATCGCGAATACGGGCGAAACATCCGTCTCAAATCGCAAAGCCGCGATTAAAGGTGCTGGTTTTATGGCGGTGGCGGGATTGTTAATTGCAATCACCCATGTCCTTGTCCGTGATTTGTC
>WASW01055815.1_pt1 | contig 26323 bp, 24 predicted proteins | sample 5698521 | NCBI WGS metagenome assembly WASW01 (sample SAMN11175560, study PRJNA528189) | sponge metagenome | isolation source: marine sponge | host: Leucetta | place: Antarctica: Western Antarctic Peninsula, King George Island | collected 2013-01
CTCAGGCAGGATCCCGAAATCCTGATCGCCCGACTCCGCGGCGCCTGACTGTCAGGCAGCCCTACCTGGGCAGTTACGATAATAATTCGTTTTGTTATCGTCAACTATAGTACCACGTATATATTATCAATAGTACCAAATCAGCGTTTCAGCCATGCAAAGTAATGTGATGAAACATATTGAAATGTTTGAAATGATTGGAAATATTCCGAAATATTTTGTTCTGCCAAAATTGTCTAGTCTACAATAATGTAGCATTTTGAATTAACGTGGTATACCAATATATGTATGTGGTATACCAGTTTAATTGATGCAGACTGTAGTTTGATTTAGAGCAGGTCATAAAAAGGATCTTTATCGAAGTTGATGTTTCTCTGGTTTAATCGAAGTTTTTGAAAATATATTTATATGGGAGTCGAAGAATGAAAAAAATTACAACTATGATTGCTGCCGCAATGGTCGTTGGTCTGACCTTTGCGGCGACAGGCGCACAGGCAGCAAATGAATTTGAGCCCCAAATCAAGGCTGCCTATGCAAAACATGTTGCCGGCTGGTTAAGTGATCCTGCGGTGATTAGTGCCATCAAAGCTCAAAATGTAAAACACGCGAGTATGTCTGCCGGCGAAATTGATAAGGCAGATAAAATGTGGCGGGCTGAGAAAAAGGCCGGTGGTGGTGACATGATGAAAGGCGTTCTCAGCAATGCACTTTCGAAGTTTCTTCAAGGTAAAAAAGCGGCCTCAGGCGGTTTGATTACCGAAATGTTCGTTATGGACAATAAGGGAATGAACGTCGGGCAGAGTGATGCTACGTCTGATTATATGCAAGGTGACGAAGGCAAGTGGCAGAAAAGTTACGGCGCGGGCGATGGTGCAATGTTTGTTGATGAGGTTGAGTTTGACGACAGCACAAAATCTTATCAAGCCCAGGTCAGCGGCACGATTTCAGAGGGCGGCAAAGCAATTGGTGCCATCACTGTTGGAATGAACGTCGAAAATCTGGAATAAAAATTTCAGGCCTTCCAAAATGTTAAGAGCGGGTCACCATATTGGTGACCCGTTTTTGTTTGCGCCAGTATTTAAAGACGCTTACGGCGCAGTAAAAATATGATTATGCCGCCCAGTCCCGCCATGACTGCCATCGCTATATATGCCAGCCCATCATAACGGGTATAGAGATATCCGCTCAGCAGCATCGCAAGGCCCATACCAATCCCCATAACAACACCAGAATAGAGGCTCTGTGCCGTCGCTGAAAGTTCGGGTGCAATTCTGTTTTGAATAAAATGCATAGCACCTAAATGCGCAGCGCCGAAGGTTACCCCGTGCAAAGCCTGCAGGATGACCAGGGCGGACAGGTCCGTGGTTAATCCAAATCCAATCCAGCGTATGGCACCGGCAAGGCCCGCCAGGGCAATCAACCGCGATGCCCCGAGTTTCGCCAGAACCGGCGCGCCGAAGATAAACAAGATAATTTCAATGGTAACCCCTTCGGCCCACAAAAACCCGATCACATCTGGCCCGATGCCCGCGTCCAGCCAGTAGATGCTGCCAAATCCATAAAACAGGGCGTGGCTGGCCTGGATCATCGCGGTCGCGATCAGAAATATGACGAACGTCCGATCTTTGAGAATGCTTGTTAAAGCCAGCTGCGCCTGCTCAAGACGATTGGTGCGGATATCCGGCAACAGGAAGGTGCTGATCGTGGTTAAAACAAGCATCAGCACAATCGCTGGAAGAATATAATCGGTTGAGGTTTGTTTCAAAACCATCCCGATGCCAACCGAAGCGACAATAAAGGTAATCGATCCCCACAGCCGCACCCGTCCATAATCAAATTTAAATTTGCGGCTGCTGAATAACGTTAAGCTCTCCATCAACGGCATGTTGGGTGACCAGAAAATAAAAAACAGACCGTTAATTAGCAAAATGGCGAGAAACGAATTAGCCATTGTCAGGGCCGAAAAACAAAACAATGACAGTGTGGTCAAAATAATCATCAGGCGTTTACGCTCGCCGTGTTTGTCCGCGAACTGCGCCGCCACCGGGCTGGCTAAGACCTTCATGATCGCGCCGGAACTGAGGACAATTCCGATTTGCTCAGGTGTCAGACCTTTAGAATCAAGCCAGATCTGCCAGAACGGAAGATGAATGCCCAGAACCAGAAAGTTCGCGCCATAGTAAAATGCAAGCCGAGTAGGGACCATGGCAAGGGTCATAAGTTCAGGTCCTGCGTAAATTTGCAAAGATAAGCCAGTCCGGGTATCGCCCGGCTACCGTACCAGGACACCATCTCTGCATCGACAATCGCCGATTGCCCGGCGAAGTCCGGGAACTGTCGATGAAACGTTTTAACATGATCGATGGTAAACGGAAACGGCTCAGAGCTGAACAGAACCAGATCAATGTCCTCAGTAAGAATATTCTCCATATCAATTTTCGGATAACGAACATCCGGGTCATGGGCCACTGTCTTCCAGTTCACCAACTGAAGTGTATTGGCGATATAAGTGTCCGCCGAAATGGTCATCCAGGGTTTACGCCAGATCAGGTAGAGGACCTTTTTTTCAGGCAACTCACTGGTTCGATGTCTCAATTGCTCAACATTCCGATCAAACGCCTTGCAGAGCACGTCAGCATGGTTGGTTTTTTCGAAAATGGAGCCAATTAAATTAAACAGCTCGGGGTTATCGAGAACTGATCCTGGGTGCGTAACGATGACAGTAAGGCCGGCTTGGATGAGATCATCGGCTACCTGCTTCGGTGTTTCGTCAACGTTAACTACGACGTGGGTCGCACCCGCATCAAGGACCAGTTCAATATCAATTGATTTGGTTCCACCGACAATAGGAATGGTTTCAACCCGGCCCGCCGGATGAATGCAATACTTGGTTCGTCCGACGATTTGCGCGGCAAGGTCGAGATCAAACAGCAATTCAGTCAAACTTGGAACCAGCGAAATGATCCGCGCTGATTCCCCTGCAGGATGGTGTTTAGTTCCTGAGTAGTCGGTGAAAGAATCTTCCGCCACAATTAACCTCGATATCGGGTCAGGACGCTTTTTCGAGTTCTTCGCTGGCAGCCATCCATGTACCTTCAATATCGGCCAGTTTGGACTTTATATTCCCAAGTTCAACTTGAAGCGCCATGAATTTTGACGTTGAACCTTCGTAGATTTCAGGATCTGCGAGTTTCACCTCCAAACCTTCACGTTGCGCGTTCAGTTTTTCCATCTGCTTATCCATGTCACGGATTGCGGTTCTTAAGTTGGCGGTCTCGGCCCGAGCGGCGGCGCGCAGGCGGCGCTCTTCCTTGCGGTTCACTTTTGTCGGTTGGCCCTCTCGCGAGTCGCGCTCAGCACGGCGTTTTTGGCGGCGTTCATCGACAAGGTGTTTGCGGTAATCTTTGATATCGCCATCGAAGGCTTTCACTTCTTGGTTTTCAACCAGCCAGAGGCGATCGCAGACCAGTTCCAGGATATGCGAATCGTGGCTGACCATGATGACGGCGCCTTCATACGCGTTCAGTGCCTGAATAAGCGCTTCACGGGCATCAACATCGAGGTGATTGGTCGGCTCATCAAGTAACAGAACATGTGGCGCTTCAAGGCTCATCAACGCAAACAACAGCTTGGCTTTCTCGCCGCCAGACAGACTGGCGCATTCGGTGTTGGCTTTATCACCAGAAAACCCGAACCGCCCTAGGTGGGCGCGGACTTTTGACTGGGTCGCCATGGGCATCATGCGCTGGGCATGATCAAAGGCGTTTTCCGTCATGTCCAACTCTTCGGTTTGATGTTGGGCAAAATAGCCAATTCGCAGTTTGGACGATTTACGAAATTTACCGCTCATCGGCTTTAATCGATTGGCCAGCAACTTCATCAAGGTTGATTTACCGTTGCCGTTGGCCCCTAAGAGCCCGATGCGATCCTCCATATCGATCCTGAGATCGAGGTTGCGGAGAATTGGTTTTCCGGGCTCGTATCCTGCATCGAGTTCATCAAGGGTGATCAAGGGCGGGGGCAGGGTGTCAGGTTTTGGAAAATCTAGATTTACAGAAGGGTCCTCAGCGGCTGCAGCAATCGGCTCCATCCGTTCCAGCATCTTGATTCGGCTTTGCGCTTGCCGTGCTTTGGTCGCACTGGCGCGAAAGCGGTCAACAAAACTTTCAATATGTTTTCGGGCGGCCATCTGTTTGACCCGCAACTTGGCATCCAGCATCTGTTTTTCGCGCCGGGTCTTCTCGAAGTGATCATAGTTCCCGGTGTAGGGGGTCAGTTTCAATTTATCGAGATGGAGAATATGGGTGACAGATTGGTTGAGCAAAGTGCGATCATGACTGATGACCAGCAGCGTACCCGGCCAAGAAGCAAGGTAGGCCTCGAGCCAGAGGGTGGCTTCCAGATCAAGGTGGTTGGTCGGCTCATCAAGAAGCAAGATATCTGGCCGGGAGAATAGCGCAGCCGCAAGTGCAACACGCATGCGCCAGCCGCCAGAAAAATCGTCGAGGTGCTGTTTCTGGGCCTCTTCATTAAACCCGAGTCCAGCGAGAATTCGGGCAGCGCGGGCCGGCGCTGTTTGCGCTTCAATATCTGCAAGACGCGTGTGGACGTCAGAAATTTCTGTTGGATCCGTGGCGACTTCGGCGCGGGCCAGAAGTGAGGCGCGCTCAGTGTCAGCAGCCAATACGGAATCAATCAATGCGACTTTTCCGCCCGGGGCTTCCTGCGAGACCGTTCCAACGCGCATTCTCTTGCGAATGTTGATGTCCCCGCCATCTGGAGACAGGGTTTTCAGAATCAATTTGAACAGGGTGGTTTTGCCGGTACCGTTGCGGCCGATCAGGCCAACTTTATGTCCAGCGCGAATCACCGCGGTCGCCTGATCGAACAGGACGCGGCCACCAATTCTATAGGTGAGATCATTTATGTGAATCATGGGGCGCGTGATACCACGATGCCCCGGCAAGGGAAAACACCAAATCACTTACCCGCTCTTATACGATCGTTCATAGAGGTGAGCGATTTAGAATGCTTCCATTGTATACAATCACGATTGCTACTGCTTGCCAGCGGGGCCCGATGACGCTATAACCCGCGCCGCAACCAGAAAAGGTCAGGGAATGGCCCATTTCGATCGAGAGTTATTTTATTCACAATCTAAGGGGAAGTCAGATGGCAATTGAGCAAACGCTCTCCATCATCAAGCCGGATGCCACGCGCCGTAATCTCACCGGCAAAATTAATCAGCGGTTTGAAGACGCTGGCCTCAAGATCATTGCGCAGAAACGCCTGCAATTGACGCAGGCACAAGCTGAAGGTTTCTACGCTGTTCATAGTGAGCGAGCTTTCTTTAATGACCTAGTCGCGTTCATGACTTCCGGACCTGTTGTTGTTCAGGTGCTTGAAGGCGAAAGCGCAATTACCAAAAACCGTGAAATTATGGGCGCTACCAACCCAGCGCAGGCTGATGAAGGTACAATTCGTAAGGATTTTGCCGAAGATATCGAAGCCAATTCGGTGCACGGTTCCGACGCACCGGAAACTGCGGCTGAAGAAATTTCCTACTATTTTTCGAAATTGGAACTTGTTGGCTAATCCGTCAACTTTTCCGATGCCTAATAAAACGGTCGCCTTTTGGGCGGCCGTTTTTGTTTGAGTCGATAAATATTGTTAAGTTAAAAAAGCGATTAAAAATTACTAATTAACAAATTATACAAAAATATAAATTTCGTTATGATGTTCTCACTGGCCGAGACGATCGGCCCCATCAATTCGGAGAACATCAATGACCCATGTCCCACAAGCAATTTTTCAAACCCGCGTTCGCAATGATAAGCTCGGCGGTCCCAATCCATTTGAGTGGAAAACGTTAATCTCAGATGACGTTTTTATAGGTAAACGTGTGGTGGTGTTTTCACTTCCCGGTGCCTTCACACCCACGTGCTCAACCAGTCACCTGCCGCGATATGAAGAGCTGTACGACGCGTTTAAGGCCAATGGCGTTGACGCTGTAGTTTGTATTTCTGTTAATGACGCGTTTGTTATGTACCAGTGGGGACAAAGCCAGAATGCAAAGAATGTATTTCTACTGCCCGACGGAAATGGTGAATTTACGCGCAAGATTGGAATGCTGGTTGAAAAATCAAACCTTGGATTTGGTTTGCGCAGCTGGCGCTACTCTATGCTTGTTGACAATGGTGAGATCGTTAAACAATTCATTGAGCCTGGTTTCGAAGATAATTGTGCGCTTGACCCGTTTGAAGTCTCGGATGCGGATACAATGCTGGCGTATCTTAAACAAAATGGCATCAAGGCAGCCTAGTTTTCCCTTGTAAACTTGCGGTCCGATTAGGAAACTCTATCCCACACATAATGGGGTAGAGTTTTTTATGAACATTCCTGATCACATGACAGCGGTTCAATTGATCGGACATGGTGGTTTTGATCAGTTGAAATATCGCCATGACGTGCCAATCCCCCGCCTGCAACTGGGTGAAGTGTTGGTTCGGGTCGGTGCTGCGGGTGTTAACAATACGGATATTAACACCCGAATCGGCTGGTATTCAAAAAGTGCTGATACGACAACCGGCTCCAAAGACGCCGTCATGACAGACGAAAAAGACATATCAGATGCGAGTTGGGGCGGGTCGTCATTGTCCTTGCCAAGAATCCAGGGTGCTGATGTATGTGGTGAAATCGTCCGCATTAGCAAGGGAATCGATCCAATGCGAATGGGGCAACGCGTTTTGATCGAACCCTGCCTCCGGGCAGACTCTGACGAACCAGACTTCGATATAAGTTATATTGGATCTGAATTCGACGGTGGATTTGCGCAATACATGAAGGTTAGGGCAGACTTTGCCCACAAAATTAATTGTGACTTAAGCAATTCGGAACTGGCATCTTTCCCCTGTTCATACTCGACAGCCGAAAATTTGCTCCACAGAAGTGACGTTAAAAAGGGCGACCGGGTCCTGATTACTGGAGCATCTGGCGGGGTTGGGTCTGCCGCAGTGCAATTGGCAAAACGACGCGGCGCAAAAATTATTGCGATTGCCGGCGCGGCGAAAGCCCATAACGTTATGCAACTGGGCGCTCAGAACGTTATTCCGCGAGGCTCCAGCCCTGCGACGGCCCTCGGACCCAAGTCTGTTGATGTCGTGATTGATGTTGTTGGCGGCGAGACATGGCCCGAACTACTTGAAGTTCTAGTTGCAGGTGGTCGATACGCGACTTCTGGCGCTATTGCAGGACCCAATGTCGACCTCGACCTGCGCACTCTATATTTAAAGGACTTGAGTTTGCTGGGCTGCACGGCACTGGCACCGAACGTCTTTAAAGACCTTGTTGGATATATCGAAAGAAAAGAAATCAAACCAATCGTAGCACAGACGTTTCCCTTAAGTGAAATTGTCGCGGCGCAGGAGGCCTTCCTGAGCAAAAAACATACCGGTAAACTGGTTCTTATTCCGCCTCAATAAGTGGATTTCTCAGTGATTCTGATGGTGATCTTTGATCCAAAATGATTGCAAGATCACCGTCAATGCGGACATGTCCTGCGGCAATCAGGCGTACCGCTTCGGGATAGGTTTTGTGCTCTTCAATCAAAATCCGCGCCGCCAACGTATCGGCATTGTCTTCTGACAAAATAGCAACCACGGCCTGAACAATAACTGGCCCGCTGTCCATTTCTGGGCGAACATAATGAACTGTACAGCCAGAGAATTTGACTCCGGCATCAAGCGCCGCCTGATGAACATCAAGGCCTTTGAAGGACGGTAGTAATGAGGGATGAATATTGATCATACGATCGTGCCAGCGCGCGCAAAACTGATCAGATAGCAGGCGCATAAATCCGGCGAGACAAATCAGTTCGGCGCCTGCGTCTTCCATCGCCAACGTCATTTGTGTGTCAAATGCATCACGCGTGCGATACTGTTTGTGATCTATACTGATGGCCGGGATTCCAGAATCCGCCGCACGGGTTAATCCGAAAACATCGGGTTTATTGGATATGACAATCACGATTTCTGCTGGAAATCCAGGTGCCGCACAGGCATCAATCAAAGCCTGAAGGTTTGAGCCCCGACCGGATATGAGGACGGCGAGTTTCAGTTTTGCCATGGTTCAGCAAGATTCTGGATCAAGACCTGATCTGATCCCTTTTTGTGATGAACGACAGTGCCAATCTGAAAAACTGTTTCGCCGTTTTCCTGCAATACCTGTTTTATGTCGTCAGACAATGCCGGATCAACAATAGCGACCATTCCGAGACCACAATTGAAGGTCCTGACCATCTCTTCAGGTGCCACATTCCCGGTTTGTGCCAGCCACTTGAATTCCGGTAATACAGTCCAGGATGCGGTATCTATTTTAACACCGAGACCGTCTGGCAAAACGCGCGGGATATTTTCGGTCAGTCCGCCGCCGGTAATATGGGCCAACGCGCGAACGCCGCCTGATTTGATCGCTTCCAGGCAGCTTCTGACATAAATCCGTGTGGGTTTCAGGAAAACTTCTCCTAAACTGCATTCCGGGTCGAAGGGCGCCGGGTCGCCGTAATTGAGCACCGAACGTTCGACGATTTTTCGCAGCAGTGAAAATCCGTTTGAGTGAACGCTATCGGATGCCAGACCCAGCACCACGTCACCGTCTGAGACCCCGTCACCGGTGAGAATGTTGGTTCGTTCAACGGCACCAACACAAAAGCCGGCAAGGTCGTAATCATTTTCCGCGTACATGCCGGGCATTTCAGCCGTTTCACCGCCAATTAACGCGCATCCGGCGCGTTTGCAGCCTTCGGCAATTCCGGCGACAATGGTCCGGCCCGCGTCAACATTGAGTTTTCCGGTGGCAAAATAATCTAGAAACAACAGCGGTTCAGCGCCTTGAACAATAAGGTCATTGGCGCACATGGCAACCAGGTCAATTCCAATCGTGCTATGATCGTCGGTGGCGATTGCCAGCATTAGTTTGGTGCCAACCCCATCTGTTCCGGAAACCAGAATAGGGTCGTCAAACCCGGCAGCCTTAAGATCAAATAAGGCACCGAAACCGCCTAATCCAGAGGCAACGCCCGGACGGGAGGTTTCTGCGGCCAGCGGCTTAATCGCTTCGACCAATTCACTACCCGCATCGATATCGACGCCAGCATCCTTGTAACTCAGTGCGGATTGGTTTGTTTGAGAATTGGTGCTAATGACTGTTTCCTCCAGCGCTCAGGTGCTAGGCTTGATGAGCCTAAAATATGTGGCAGAAAATATAACATAACAAACGGTTTGCAATGTCCGATCTGAATGTTTTTATGCGATTTTCCCTAATTGTTTGCCTTTTTTACGGATTTGCGGTGGATTTCGCCGTTGCCGCCGGTTCAGACATATATGAAGTCCGGGGTGTGAATGTCGACGTAAATGCAGAGACAGCGGCAAAAGCGCGTGAAAAAGCCGTTGTTGAAGGCGAACGAGATGCATTTATGCGTTTGTTACGACGCATAACCCTTGCCACTGATCGTGACCGATTGCCTAACCTGGACAAGGGGGAGATCAGGTCCTACGTGCGCGATTTTGCTGTTTCCAATGAAAAAACATCTGCTGGTCGGTACCTAGCAAGCTTAAGTATCCGGTTTAATCGGGAATCAGTACGAAACCTATTAAACGACTTTAATCTTCCATTCGCCGAAACCAAATCCAGTCCAGTACTGGTTTTGCCCGTATTCCAAACGGGGGGGACAGCAGCGCTTTGGGATGACCCTAACCCATGGCGGGACGCCTGGGCTGAACTCGGTGCCCGGGGCGGTTTAGTCCCGCTTATTCAGCCATTGGGAGATCTTGGTGATGTTGGTGCAATCAACCCTGTTCAGGCGGTGCAGGGAGACCGGCCACGCCTTACCTTAATCGCCAAGCGATACAAAACACCCGATGTTGTCGTTGCCTATGGATTACAAAGGATGGACCCGGACACCCAGCGACAGTCGTTGGAAGTATATGTGACGAGATATGGGCAGGATGATGATCCGGAAACAGAAACCTATCCTTTAAATCAGCTTAAAGGGGAGAGCGGGGTAGCGTTATTAACGCGGGCGGTTGGCAATATATCTGATGCCATTGAAGATGAATGGAAGCGCCGCAATATCTTGGATACCGGAAATCCAAATGTCGCCGCCGTTGCAATCCCGGTTACGGGCCTTAAGGACTGGATTTCTGTACAGGCGAGACTGAAAGATGTTCCTTTGATCAGGCATTCTGAAATGGTTTTGCTGTCACTTGATGAGATCAGGGTCAACATACACTACATTGGAAATACCACCCAACTTGCTAATGCGCTTGCCCAGGCAGAATTAACACTCGTCAATGAAGATGGAGAGTGGGTGTTGTATCTGTCTGATATACATGCTGCCGGTAAATCCTGAGTCCAGATCTTTGAATATTCCCAATGCCATATCACTGGCGCGAATTTGCGCTGTACCATTTGTTATTTGGTTGATTATCAATGGCCAGATGACGGCTGCGTTCTGGCTGGTATTGATCGCGGCGATCAGTGATGCCGTTGATGGTGCCGTTGCCAAGCAATTTGATATGGAGACCGAATTGGGGGCGTATCTGGACCCAATTGCGGACAAGGCGTTGTTGATTTGTACATATGTAGCAATGGGCCTTGAAGGGTATATACCCCAATGGCTGGTAATTGGCGTGGTCTTTCGGGATGTCGTGATCATTGGCGGCGCAATGTCCTATCACATGTTAACCGACTCGCTTTCCATGCATCCGATAAAAATCAGTAAAATCAATACGGTTGCTCAATTGACGCTGGCTGTGGAAATTCTTGCAAGTGAAGGCTTGGGCTTTGATTTCGGGGTTTTTCGTGATGTGATGATCTTCCTGGTTGCCGTAACGACATTATTTTCGGGCGCCAGCTACGTAATGATTTGGACCAAAAAAGCATCACAGGGAGATGTAACGCGTGCAGAAGAAGATAGGGAGTAATGATAGTGAGCCGCGATAGACAAACCCTTTTTTGGATTTCAGGAATTATTATCTTTGTCCTGATGTTGAACATATTAAGCAGTGTATTGCTTCCTTTTGTTGCGGGTATGGCTGTTGCCTATTTTCTCGACCCTGTGGCCGACTGGCTCGAAAGGAGCGGACTTTCCCGAACGCTCGCAACGTCAGTGATTCTTCTAAGCTTTTTTGCAGTGATTTTGGGCGGGATCGTGCTTCTTGTTCCGGTGTTGCAGGGGCAAATTGTAGAATTGGCGCGATTGCTGCCTAAAATCCTTGAATCCGTTCATAACTATGTTCAACCCCAACTGGAATCGTTACGTGATCAAATATCTCCTGAGGCCGTGAACCGTATTCGTGAAGCGATTGGTAGTTTTTCAGGTAGTGCCATCTCATGGTTAACGAAGCTTATCGCTGATATTTGGAGTGGTGGTGTTGCATTTCTGAATCTGATTTCATTGATCTTAATTGCACCGATTGTTGCATTTTATTTGCTTCGCGATTGGGACCAGATTACGGCTAAACTTGATACTTGGCTTCCGCGTCCGGCGGCACCAGCAATTCGAACGCAACTGGCGGCAATTGATCAGACTATCGCAGGGTTTGTGCGTGGTCAGGCGAGCGTCTGCCTTGTATTATCACTAATCTACGGGATTGGGTTAACGCTGACCGGGTTGAAGTCTGGATTGCTGGTCGGCCTGATCGCCGGGTTTATTTCGTTTATCCCGTACATGGGAGCTGCGACGGGACTGGCCATCGGTGTCGGCATTGCATTGTTTCAGTATTCCGAAATTGCACCGATTATTACTGTTGCTGGAATATTCCTGTTTGGCCAGACTCTGGAAAGTTATGTTCTGACACCAAGACTGGTTGGCGACAGGGTTGGTTTACATCCGGTTTGGATTATTTTCGCGCTGCTCGCGGGCGGGGCGGTGTTCGGTTTTACGGGCGTCTTGTTAGCAGTCCCTACGGCCGCTGTCATTGGTGTTCTTGTTCGTTTCGCAATCACCCGGTATCTTGATAGTCCACTTTATACGGGCGTAACAAGTCCTGCCGTCATGGACAAACCTAAGTGATCTCTTCGAACCAATTGACACTTGAATTTGATCATCGGCCAGCGTTGTCGGGTGAAGATTTTCTCGTTGCTGAGAATAATCAAGACGCAGTCGGGTGGATTGACAAATGGCCCGATTGGCCGTCTCCGGTGCTCTGCATATTTGGTCCGCCTGGTTGCGGGAAATCTCACTTGGCGGAAGTCTTAAAATCAAAATCGGACGCGATGTTTATGCGCGTTTCAGGTTTGGTAGGCCCTTATCGTCCTCCGCCGGCTTCGACAATTATCATTGAAGATATCAATTCCAATCTTAGCGAAGATTTGGAAGAAGGTTTGTTTCATTTATATAATGATTTATCCAACCAAGGCGGGTCCCTATTGTTAAGTGCAACCTGTCCTCCATCTCGTTGGAACATAAAGCTGGCTGACTTACGGTCCCGAATGGGTGCGGTCAATGTGGTTGAAATAGCGCCGCCAGACGACAGTTTGATAGCTGCAGTTTTAGTGAAGTTATTTCAAGATCGACAATTGCGCGTTTCGGCAGACGTTATCGCATACGCTGTGAGTAGAATGGAACGTTCATTTGCGGCGGCTCGCCAGCTTGTTGTGCAGTCAGACAAACTCGCCTTAAGTGAAAGAAAACGCATTACTGTGCCATTGATAAAAAGAGTGTTGGATTTGCTCAAGCTTGAAGGAGAAGAATAATGGATTTGGGAATTGCGGGAAAAGAGGCGATCGTCTGTGCTGCGAGCAAAGGGCTTGGCAAGGCTTGTGCTGCGTCTCTCGCTCGGGAGGGTGTGAACGTTACGATTTGCGCCAGAACGACGGATGTTCTGGAATCGACGGCGAATGAAATCCGCGCGCTTGGCGCTGGCGCCGTAAAAACTGTTGCGTGTGATATAACGACCGAAAACGGCAGGGCGTTGGTGCTGGAAGCTTGCCCCGCGCCGGATATTCTCGTTAACAATGCCGGAGGTCCACCGCCTGGTGATTTTCGCGATTGGGACCGGGAGGACTGGATCAAAGCTGTAGACGCCAATATGTTGACACCGATTTTTCTGATCAAAGCAACCGTCGACGGAATGATGGCGCGCAAGTTTGGTCGAATTGTAAATATTACCTCGTCAGCCGTTAAAGCACCGATCGACATTCTGGGATTATCCAATGGCGCACGTGCAGGCCTTACAGGATTTGTTGCCGGTATCGCGCGTAAAACAGTACGCTCAAATGTTACCATAAACGGCATATTGCCCGGGCCGTTTGATACCGACAGATTACGTGGAAACTTTAAGGCAAATGCCGATAAACTAGGTGTTACTGTTGAAGAGTTTGCAGCGCAACGCGCCGCGGGAAATCCTGCAGGTCGATTTGGCGATCCGGCGGAGTTTGGTGAATTGTGTGCTTATATGTGCTCGGCTCAAGCGGGGTTCATTACGGGACAAAATATGTTGATTGACGGTGGCGCCTTTCCCGGGACGTTATAACTTAGACCCGGATAAAAATGGGAACATTAAGTCATCGCAATGGAAACGATACAGTGACTGTTGTTCCTTTATTCAATTCACTTTTAATGTTCAACTCTCCACCATGTTCTTCGACAAGCGATTTTACGATCGATAGACCGAGGCCTGTTCCCTCCTGAGTTCTGTGGGGATCAGCGTGAGATTGTGAAAAAGGTTCGGTAATGCTTGGGAGCTTGTCTGCTGGTATCCCAATTCCGGTATCTTTCACATATATTTCTATTTTTTGGTCGCTGCCTTTTACAGTAATCCAGATCGTTCCATTTTGATCTGTAAATTTAATGGCATTGGATAAAAGATTGAGCATTACCTGATAAAGGGACCGATTGTCGGCATGGAGGTAAAGGGGGGCATCAGGAACGTCGAGCATCAATTCGATATTGGCATCACGTGCGGCAGTCTCAACGCTTCTAATGCAGTCGTTCAATAGATTATTGACTTCAACAGTGTCATTAGACATGAACCGTTGGCCGGCCTCAATCGCTGCAATATCAAGGACATCATTAACAAGCGTTAGCATATGTTCGCCGCTGCGGTGAATGTCGTTAGTATAATCAACATAAATTTCTGATCCCAGGGGGCCAAAAAACTGTTCCTGCATCATCCCGCTGAACCCGAGTATTGCGTTTAGCGGGGTTCGAAACTCATGACTCATTGTGGCAAGAAATTCTGATTTCGCCTGATTTGCCTGATCGGCCTCTCGCCACGCTTCGTCGCGGGCTTCTTCGGCTACCCGGTGTGCCGTAATATCGGACCCGGTTCCGCGATAACCAAGAAATTTTCCGGTTTGGTCGAACACCGGTTTGCCGCTGACGCTAATCGTCAGCCGGTCCCCATCTATACGCGTAAGGTCATATTCAAAATCCCGAAATGGTTTATGATCGTCGAGATCATCCAGGTGTTTGATCCACTTTTCTTCGGTTGTCCGTCCCGCCGCGATCTCACGCCGTGTTTTACCGATATAAATTGACGGATCAAACCCAGTTATTTCCCGGTTACGGTCTGAAAAATATTTAAACCGAAGACAGTCATCCATTTCCCAGAACCAGTCTGAAGATATTAGGGAATATTCCCTGAATTTCGCGTCGCTTTCCTGTAACTCCTTGGTGCGTTGTTCGACGTGTTGTTCCAGTTCTTTATTGGCGCGGATAACTTTCTGTTCGGCATCTTTCCGGGCAGTAATATCGGATTGAATTATGATGCAGGCACCAGCCGGCGTAATACGGTGCCGGTATAAATACGTGCGCCCGGTAGAGTGAGTGGTCTCCCCAACGAAACTTCCCTTCATATTTCGGCGTTCCTCCAGACGCATTTGGAGCCACCCCTCTGGATCGGTTTTTGCCATTGGATGGGCAATTAAACCTGCATTCAGGCTACATCTCAAAAGGTGTTCCTGAGTGCACCCCGCGATTTTATTTTTTGGCGGTGAATGAGGGTAAACGGTATGATAAGCGTCATTTGTGAAGACAATTTTTTCGTTTTCATCGTAACATATGACGACGTCAGGAAACACATCTAACGCGACAATCAATAACCGATCAATTACGTTCGTATTATCCGTTTGTTCCTCATACTGTCTTATGAGATTTTTTGCCCTGACGAGATCTTTAATGAGCTCCTGTTTGGACTTTTTATTTAGATCGTGATTATCGGGTGGATGAGAACTCATACATACCTTCTAAAAATTGCAATCCACTTTTAACGATAAGGGTCATCATTTTTATAACGGGAATGCTCGACCAGTTTGACTGTAACAACTCAGGCCCAATTTGTAACTGACTTTGGGTATGAAAGTTTCAGGAGACTTGCAACAGTTGCACGATCGCTGAATATCTGAAAATCTGATAAGCGAAACATGACAATTGCAACCTGACCCTCTAAGTATCTAATCTATGGCACGCTTAAAATCTACATCTTCACAGAGTTCCGCTGGCCCGGAGCGGTATATCAATCGCGAACTCTCTTGGCTGGCGTTTAACCGGCGGATTGTTGAAGAGGCTCTTAACCCTTCCTATCCGGTGTTCGAACGTGTTCGGTTCCTGGCGATTTCCGCGTCCAATCTAAACGAGTTCTATATGGTACGGGTGGCCGGGCTTCGAGGACAGGTTCTCGCTGGCGTCAAAATACCCAGTATTGATGGTCTCAGCCCGCTTGAGCAATTTAATGTTGTCCGTGAAGACGCACAGCAACTGATGCATGAGCAGAGCACATGCTGGCAAGTTCTACACCAAGAGTTGGAAAAATCTGGCGTCCATGTTCTCGATGATGTGGAGGGACTTAACGATACCGACCAGAATTGGTTGAAAAATCACTTTCTATCGCAAATATTTCCCGTCTTAACACCCATTGCAACGGACGCTTCACATCCTTTCCCATTTATACCAAACCTTGGTTTCTGCATGGTCATCACATTGAAGAAACGCAGGGGAAAGGAAACCTTAAGCGGATTGGTTGCGATCCCAGGGTTATTGGACAGGTTCATTCGACTGCCAGGTAAAAAAATTCGATTTATTCGAATTGAAACGGTAATCGGGTTTTATCTGGATCATCTGTATCCGGGATTCAGAGCCGACCAATTGGGTTGTATCCGCATCATTCGCGATAGCGAAATAGAAATTGACGAAGAAGCTGAAGACCTTGTTCTGACCTTTGAAACGGCACTTAAAAGGCGCCGCCGGGGATCTGTGATCAGGTTAACCTATAATGCCGATATGCCTGATGAATTAAGGGATTTGGTATTGAGTGAACTTGACGTCGATCCAGCTAATGCCATCGCGATTGAAGGGGCGATTGGCCTGGCGGATATGCACGAATTGATTATCGAACCGTGCCGAGAGTTTCAGTTTGAACCAATGGCCGCGAGGTTTCCAGAGCGGGTAAGAGATTTTGGTGGGGATGTATTTGCAGCGATACGCAAAAAAGATCTTGTTGTTCATCATCCTTACGAAAGTTTTGATGTTGTGGTGCAGTTTATCCAGCAAGCAGCACGGGACAAAAATGTCGTGGCAATCAAACAAACACTTTACCGAACGAGTAATGAAAGTCCGATTATTGAGGCCCTAATTGAAGCGGCTGAAGCTGGAAAATCAGTGACCGCGATGGTTGAGTTGAAAGCTCGATTTGATGAAGAAGCCAATTTACGCTGGGCGAGAGATTTGGAGCGGGCGGGAGCCCAGGTGGTTTATGGGTTTCTCGATAAAAAAACTCACGCCAAGGTGAATTTGATTGTTCGGAGGGAAGGGCGGGTTATGCGCTCATACGTTCATTTTGGAACGGGTAATTACCACCCAATAACAGCAAAAACATACACCGATATTTCGTTATTTACGTGCGATCCAGCGTTATGCAGAGACGCAGGACGATTGTTCAATTATATGACGGGATATGCCAAACCGGAAGCAATGGAAAAAATCTCGTTTTCCCCGCTCACCTTGCAATCTTCACTGATTAAATTGATTAAATATGAGATCTCAAACGCCAAAAAAGGACTTCCGGCCGCAATTTTAGCAAAATTAAACGCTCTTGTTGATCCTGAAATCATTGATGCTTTATACGAAGCTTCAAATGCAGGAGTGGGGGTTGATCTTGTGGTCCGCGGCGTGTGTTGCTTGCGTCCCGGAGTCAAAGGGATGTCTGACAACATTCGGGTCAAAAGTATCGTCGGACGGTTTTTAGAACATGCCCGTATTGTCTGTTTCGCAAATGGGCAAACCTTACCCTCTAAACACTCTAAAATTTTTATATCGTCGGCGGATTGGATGCCGCGCAACATGCTACGCCGGATTGAAACGCTGATTCCAATAGAAAACACCACTGTCCGTCGACAGGTCCTGAATGAAATCATGATGGTTAACCTGAAAGACACCAGCCATAGCTGGATATCAGATAGTGATGGACGATATCAGCGTGTTCGTTCTGACGAAGACTTCTCGGCGCACGCCTATTTCATGACAAATCCTTCGCTGTCGGGCCGTGGTAGTCGAGCCAAAAAGGTTTCTCGAAAGATCAGTTCTGGAAGATCACAATGAGCGTTGATTTGGGTGGTCCACATAACACCTCGAAAACAACAACCACGCTTGGCCGGGTTGCTGTAATCGATATTGGGTCTAATACTGTGCGATTGGTGGTTTATGATACACCGAACCGCTTGCCTATACCCATATTTAACGAAAAATCTGAATGCGGCCTTGGACGGGGACTAGAATCTACCAAGCGGCTTAATCCAGCTGGGATCCAAGAAGCGTTACGAAGTTTGGTGCGGTTTATTGGTCTTTCAGAAGCCATGGGCGTTGAAGAGACGGCGCTGGTCGCAACCGCAGCTGTTCGCGACGCCGAAGATGGTCCTGAATTTGTCAGGACTATTGAAAACAGGTTCAAAGTAAACGTCATCGTTCCATCAGGAGCTGAAGAAGCGCAGCTGTCAGCGCTCGGACTGATCATGGGAACACCAAACGCTGATGGATTTCTTGCTGACCTGGGCGGCGGAAGTGTTGATCTTGTTGAATTAAACAACGGTGAATTTGGGCATACGGCAACATTACCCCTGGGTCACCTCCGTTTGCCGGAAGCTGCTGGCGGAGATATTGAGCGTGCCTCCGTACTAATCGAGTCTGAACTGGACAAGCTTGATTGGATTAACGTCCAACAGAGACGATCTCTTTATGCAATTGGTGGCTCTTGGCGTGCGTTGGCTCGGGTGTTTATTGATCAGGCATCCTATCCGCTGCATGTGGTTGATGGTTACACGTTGGCCCGCCCCGAAGTCGTCCAGATGTGTGACTTGATCGCCGGTCTCAGCGTTAAATCGATCAGAGGGATCTCTGGTATTCCCATGAATCGTGCGAAGTCAGTTCCATTTGGTGCCTTGGTTCTTCGTGCCTTGGTCGAGCGGAGTGAAGTCTCGTCCGTTACATTTTCCGGTTACGGCATGCGCGAAGGTCAATTGCTTAAAATGTTACCTGAAAATCTACGCGGGCAGGATCCGTTGTTGAGCGGGTGTGCAGGCATGGCTGAACGTACGGGCCGGTTTGCGATTACCGGTCCGGAACTGTTCGATTGGATCGCTCCGTTGTTTCCGTTTGGCAGGGACGCCGAAAGCAGATTAAGAATGGCCGCCTGTATGCTGTCGGACATCGGGTGGAGCGAACATCCTGATTATCGCGCCGAACACGCATTCCTTCGCGTTCTTCGATTGCCTTTTGCTGGTTTGACTCATGCCGAACGGGTGTTTTTGGCGATTGCCATTTTTATTAGATATAACGGCGATACCGACAATCAACTGGTGAAATCTGTAAGGTCTTTAATGACCGATTATGATGTCGGGCATGCGAGCGTTACCGGTCTCGCATTACGATTGGCGCATACAGTATCCGGTTCGGCACCCGGCTTGCTCTCTAAAACTAAGTTCGACGTTTCCGATCAGGAAATTATTCTACGCCTGCCATCAAATAGAGGGGAAGAAGGGGATGTCTTTCATGGTGATGCCGTAGAACGGCGGTTGCAGACTCTAGGGAAGGCACTTGGCAGAGAAGGCCGGCTGGACTAGTCGACTTTTGATCTTTGAACCAAGGTCAATTTTTTCCCATCAATCGCCAGGCACAAATCCCCATTACGTAATTTAAGGGCATTTTCACCATACATCTCCCGGCGCCATCCTTTCAGGGCACGAACATCGGCTTTGTCGCCGAATGCCGCGATCAATTCCACGTCGGCGCTATTGGCGAGTAATTTCCCGGCGACATCAAATTCTTCACATTGCATTTTAAGAAGGACTTTAAGAATGTCGGTTACTGGTCCTAATCCACGCGGCAGATCGAGTTTTTCTTTTGGCACAGGGCAATCGGCATCGGGAATTGATTTACCTTTTATGACAGCATCCAGCAATTCCTGGCCATAGCGCCCTTCTGCCGTTTTTGCACCAAGACCGCGGGTGCGGGACAATTGAGCTACGGTATCCGGCGTGTGATGAGCAATTTCGACCAGTGCTTCGTCCCGCAATATACGATTCCGGGGAACATCCCGGCGCTGTGCCTGATGTTCACGCCATGCCGCCAGCTCTCTTAAAACGGCAAGGTAACGTGCAGATGGTGCCCGGCCTTTAATGCGTTTATAAGCATTGTCCGGTTGGCTGGCATATGTACCGAGATATGTCAGCGTCGCCATTTCCTCATCGATCCATCCGGCGCGATTGTTCGCTGTCAGCAAATCGGCAAGTTTTTCATAAACAGGCCGTAAATGAATGACGTCATCCAGGGCATAATCAATCTGTTTTTGGCTGAGCGGCCTAAGAGACCAGTCTGTAAAGCGAGAGCTTTTATCAACCCGCTGATTTGCTAATTTGGATACAAGATGTTCGTAGCCAATAGAATCGCCAAACCCGCAGACCATCGCTGCAACCTGCGTATCAAATACGGGTTTGGGTAGGCGCCCCGCCAGGTTGTAAAAAATTTCGAGATCTTGACGCCCGGCGTGAAATACTTTCAGGATCGTCTCGTCATCGAATAATGCGTACACAGGCGAGAGGTCAATTCCATCCGCTAACGCGTCAATTGCAACCGCTTCGTCTGGACCAGATATTTGCAGGAGACAAAGTAGGGGCCAATACGTCTTCTCTCGAAGAAATTCCGTATCGACGGTAATGTAGGTGGTTCCTTCAAGAGATTTACAAAATGTCTGAAGAGTATCGTTATCAGTAATTAATGTCATTCAATTGGCGTAAAGGGCTAGGCACCTAAGGTCAATATTATTCCTTGGGTTGGGTCATTGTTTCAATGTCATATCAGCCACAAAAGGATTCGTTTTGCGTTCAACGCCAAATGTACTGACTGGGCCGTGACCGGGAATGAAAGATACATCATCCCCAAGCGGCCATAGTTTTTGTGTGATGGAATTTATCAGATCTTGGTGATTGCCCTTTGGAAAATCCGTGCGCCCGATCGATCCGTTAAAAAGAACGTCGCCGACAAAGGCGAGGGCCGTATTGCGTTCGAAAAAGACGACGTGACCCGGCGTATGACCCGGGCAATGCAGGACCTCCATGGTTATATTTCCCACAGATACCTGGTCTCCGTCCGCGAGCCAGCGGGTTGGGACAAAGGGGCGCGCCGGACCGATACCGAACTGCCTGCTTTGTTGTTCCATCCCGTCAATCCAAAACCGATCCTCGACGTGGGGGCCTTCAATCGGAAGCGCCTTTTGTTTAGACAATTCTGCAACACCACCGGCATGATCAATGTGTCCGTGGGTCACCAGAATTTTTTTTAGATTGACGCCATTGCTTACGCAAGCTTCAAGCAATGTATCTAAGTCGCCACCGGGGTCGACAAATGCTCCCTTCATGGTCTCACTGCACCACAGTAAGGAACAATTTTGTTGAAACGGTGTGACCGGTATGATGATTGATTTTAAAGGCATCTAATGTTCCGTAATTTCTAATTGGCAGGCGAAAATGGTTTGCCGCATAAATTAGGAAAAATCAACGTTCTGAGAATTTGAAACATCAAACACAATTCGGCACAAATTGACCTATTTATAAATACAATGGTATGTTTTTTTGTATATCGAGTGAATTCACCTTGGGATAAATTAACGATAAAGGTAAATATGATGATCAAATTCCGTAACCTAATCTGCGCCTCAACGCTGATATTGTTCGCCATTTCCTCCAGCGTCCGCGCCGATAGCCATGAGGCCGCAATTTCAAAAGTATTGCCGGACATATTATCAAAAATAAGTTCTGCACAAATTATTAATGCCATCAACGCGTCCAATGCTGCCCGCGCGAATATGAGCCAGGCAGAAATTGATGCGTTAGAAAAAACTTGGCAATCCGAGCGCAAGGCATCGGCGCGTCCTCTGATCGATACCATTGTCAAAAACCCATCGGCTGACCATCTACGCAGCGTACTTGAAGGAAGTGGCGGAATGATCAGTGAAATTAATTTGATGGATGCTAAAGGCATGAGTATTGCGCAAACCGATCAAAATAGTGATATCTGGCAAGGCGATGAATCAAAATATAAAAAAACGTATCCTGCCGGTCCTGATGCCCGGTTTATTGATGAACTTGAATTTGATGGGTCTACCCAATCTTATCAATCGCAAGCCAACGCGACGATCGTTGATCCTGCAACAGGAAAAGCGATAGGTGCCGTGTCGGTTGGGTTTAATATTGAAAGTTTGATGTAAGAACATTTTGCCTGTGGTCGGACTGGCGAAGTATTGCCAGGCCGCCACATACCCTAACGCGGCGTCTTTCTGAAGTTGCGTAATTTAGCGCGCGATGTTTAACAGCGGATTTTGTTCTGGGATTCCCGAAATACCTGAAAATCCGTGATCATCTTAATGCTCAATAAACCCCTTTTATCACCGCCAAAATGGTGTAAACAAACGCCTTCACTACGCCGTAAGTAATATACGGCTCGCGGTCGTTTGAAAATACAACACTCAGTCAGTGGCGCTGGGATCTGGAGAATTGAAGATGCATGCATATCGCACCCATACCTGCAACGAACTCAGGCAGGATAATACAGGAAATACCGTTCGCCTGTCGGGGTGGGTTCACCGTAAACGTGATCACGGCAATTTGCTGTTCGTTGATCTGCGCGATCACTACGGTTTGACACAATGCGTCATCGACGTCTCCAGCCCACTGTTCAAAACTGTTGAGAGTGCCCGGCCGGAAAGTGTGATTACCGTGACGGGGCCGGTGGTTGAACGGACCGATGATACAATTAACCCCAATTTGCCGACCGGTAAAATCGAAGTGCAAATTAATGAAGTCGTGGTTGAAAGTGCGGCCGATGTTTTGCCTATGCAAGTCGCTGGGGACGCCGACTTTGGTGAAGACGTACGGCTGCGTTACCGTTTTCTTGATCTTCGCCGCGAAGCAACCCACAACAATATCATGTTGCGCTCAAATGTGATTTCTTCAATCCGTCGGCGCATGACCGATAGTGGGTTTCTTGAAATTCAAACACCAATTTTGACAGCATCTTCACCGGAAGGCGCGCGCGACTACTTGGTTCCGAGCCGCCAGCATCCGGGGAAATTTTATGCTCTGCCGCAGGCACCGCAACAGTTCAAACAATTGTTGATGGTTTCCGGGTTCGATAAGTATTTTCAGATCGCACCCTGTTTTCGCGATGAAGATGCGCGCGCGGACCGTAGTCCGGGTGAGTTCTACCAACTTGATTTTGAGATGGCTTATGTCGAGCAGGACGATGTTCTTAATGCCATTGAACCAGTATTAGCGGGTATATTTGAAGAGTTCGGCGGTGACCGCAAGGTTACGCCAACGCCGTTCCAGCGCATTGCCTACGCCGATTCAATGCTGAAATATGGATCAGATAAACCAGATTTACGTAATCCAATTGAGATTGCCGACGTGACTGAAGCCTACCGCGATTCCGGTTTTGGACTGTTTTCCAAGTTGGTCGGGCAGGGCAGTGTGGTGCGCGCCATTCCGGCTCCCGGCGCTGCTGGCCGGCCCCGCAGTTTCTTTGATAAACTGAACGATTGGGCGCGGGACGAAGGTGCTGGCGGCCTTGGATACATTGTTTTTGGTGCGAACGGTGAAACCAAAGGGCCGATTGCTAAAAACCTTGAGGCTGATCGCATCCAGGCAATTAAGGATGCCGCAAACATTCAGGACGGTGACGCTGTGTTCTTTGCCTGTGGTAAAGAACATGATGCCGCTAAGTTTGCCGGCGTTGCACGTGAACGCATTTGTGATGATCTTGATATTCGGGCCAGCGGTCGTTTTGATTTCTGCTGGATCGTCGATTATCCGATGTATGAAATGAATGAAGAAACCGGTGAAATCGATTTCTCTCACAACCCTTTCTCTATGCCACAAGGCGGTATGGAAGCGTTGGAAACAATGGATCCACTCGATATTCTCGCCTATCAGTATGACATCGTTTGTAATGGTATTGAGCTGTCTTCCGGAGCAATTCGAAATCATAAAGCCGATATCATGGTCAAGGCATTTGGAATTGCGGGATATGGCGAAGACGTCGTCGAAGATAAGTTTGGCGGTATGTTGCGTGCCTTCCGTTATGGCGCTCCGCCGCATGGTGGCTCCGCACCAGGCATTGATCGTATCGTCATGATGTTGGCTGATGAGCCCAATATTCGTGAAGTGATTGCCTTCCCTATGAACCAGAGAGCAGAGGATCTTTTGATGGGAGCGCCCGGACAGGTTGATGAGCGCCAGTTGAAAGAGTTGAATTTACGCCTGCACCTTCCGAAAGCAAAACGTGAAAAAGAAGAGCAAAAATAGGTGATAACACCAAATTTTGACCAGTTGAGAAGCGTGATATGAAACAGGGCGTAACAAAAATTCAGTTGCGCCGGGGCGATCAATCAATCCATAATATCGTTATTCAAGTCGGTTATAGTTGATTTTGGATTTTTATTACTAATATTTGGGACATTGTTTCTGGGTGGTTATTAAGTGCTAAAGAAAATCGCAATGGGGACGGCAGTATTGTTATTGGGGGGATGTGCTCTTCCTGTGCCGTTGCAGATTGCGTCATGGGCACTTGATGGAATATCCGTTCTTGTGTCTCAAAAATCCGTTACAGATCACGGACTATCCCTCGTTACCGATAAAGATTGTGCTATCTGGCGCGGTGTCGTGGAAGGCGAATTATGCCGAGACACAGTTGATCAAGACATCCTTGTTGCGGGTGATGATACAAGACCTGATGTTGCAGCAGGATTTGCGTCGGCATTGTCAGGTCGATCTGGCGCTGGGACAATTCAAAAAACGATAACGATGTCAAATCAACAGGTTGTTGCTGATCGTCGGCAAGCAGGGGTCGTTTTTGGCCATGCGATGTCAAATACCGCTGTTTTAGAGAATCCAAAAAAGGTGGAGGCTGTGCAAACGGCGCAGCTGTCCTTAACAACGTTTCCTGAGTCTATCGTGTTGCCGAAACCGGAACTTGAAATTAAAGCTATAGAAGTCGTGAAATGGAGCCCTCCGGTTCGGCCGGAGTTTATTGACCAATCTCCTGAAAAAGGGATTTATTTTGTTATTGGAAGTTTCCGCAATCAAAATAACGCTGAGCGGTTATCCGATCGTCACCAAAATCTTTCGGCAACGTTGATTTCGGCCAAACTTGATGGCAAAAAATTATATCGCGTTGTCGTTGGGCCGGTTCAAAAAAACCGTATCAAAACCACCCATAAGGTTCTTCGTAAAGAAGGGTTGGCGGATACGTGGGCTATTCGTGTTAACCCAGCGGATTGGACCATTTCTGCTCGCGCGCCTGTTCAGAATGTCAAAAATGGTGAAGTTGCGCGTCTGTCTGAATAGGTCAGTTTTTCTCTAAATATTAGCTGTAATTAATCCTATACCCGTAAATTTGTTTTTCTGGACAACGCGCTTAGCAGTTTTGTAATGCGCTCAGCCTGTTCAATGAGGTTTTTGTTGTCGGGACTGTATCTATTTAAAAACTGATATTTGTCTTCCCATTCCTCTACCAGATCCCGCTTTCGATCTGGCGCCGCTGGCTCACCAGTTAGTGCGCCGATTGTACGATCAAATCCTGGATGGATTTCTGGGTGGTTTGCCAATGCGGAGTAGTCGTCGAACGAAACCAGTCCCATTGCATATAAATCGAGACTGACTTCCGATAGTTCACTTGGCGACGCATTGCGGGAAAACAGGAGGTTTGTTGCATCCCCTGTTAAAGAATGGAAAGGGTCAATTTCCGTGCTCGTTTTTGAATTGAGCGGAACCAAACCAGTGGACTTTGTGTAAGGAACTAGGGCAGTTCCAGTTGGTAAAGACACATAGTGATTTGGGTGTGTTGAAATTCGGTTGGAAATTTGCATTCTTTGTTCTGACCCTTTCAATCGCTACATCGGCGTAGCGCCTTGAATTTAATGCTGCAGGGTTCGTGCCAACCAAAAGCCTTAATAATTGGTTAATTAATTCGAAACGTGGCCGGTAATTGATGCCGAACCGGCAAATTTTGCCTACTATGTAAGGTTTGTATTGGACAGGCCAAGAAACAAGATCGTAGACTTGTATTTGAGCCTATTTAAAAAAGTGCTGCTGGAGAGTTGCATGAAGCGCCACATTTCATGCGTCGTGATTGCAATTGGTTGGGGCGTGATGAGTATTCCCGCGCTGGCTTTTAACTTGTCTCCCCATCAGGCGATCTATCAAATGTCTTTGGATGGTGCGTCGTCGAATTCTGGCATCTCCGGTGCCGAAGGTGCGATGATGTATAAATTTGAAGAGAGCTGTGAGGCTTGGACATCAGAGACCAAAGTTTACCTTAAACTCCTGTATACTGAAGGAGACCCGCTTGAAACGACATGGTCATTCGTAAGCTGGGAAGCGAAAGACGGGCTGAATTATCGATTTCGGGTTCACCAAAGCAGAAACGGTACGCCGGTTGAAAAAATTCAAGGCAACGTATCGCGTGACTCGATTAACGGTGTTGCGGAAGCTAAGTTCACCAGTCCTGAAGGCACGTTTATTGACCTTCCTGAAGGTACAATGTTCCCAACCCACCATCTACAGAAGTTAATTGAAGAAGGGGAGGGCGGCACTTTGATGTTTTCCCGCACGGTGTTTGATGGCGCCAGTCTCGATAATCCGTACAAGATTAATGCCCTTATAACGGCAATTTCTAAATCTGCTAAGAAAAATACTATACCCCGTTCACGTCAGAACCCGAAACCCCTTGGGCGATATGACGCGGAAATTATCGGATACATCGTCGCATAAACCG
>WASW01061997.1_pt1 | contig 26298 bp, 20 predicted proteins | sample 5698521 | NCBI WGS metagenome assembly WASW01 (sample SAMN11175560, study PRJNA528189) | sponge metagenome | isolation source: marine sponge | host: Leucetta | place: Antarctica: Western Antarctic Peninsula, King George Island | collected 2013-01
TAATTCGCACGAGATTCCGCCACCATGTCCTCGTCTTGCTGTAGGACTGCGATGAGGGTCGCTTTGACCGCCTCTCGCGCCGCATGGAATTGATGAAATCCGGCAATTTTTTTAATCAACGCCTCACCCTCTTGCTCAAACAAGACAAAATGATGGATGTAATCTAAAAACAATTCCGGTTTAAAAAACCCTTTCACCAGCGTTTCCAAAAAGTATTCAAAGTGGGGTTTATCATCTTCATTCGTTACCGTCCGCCACGGCATAAATCGCTCTTTGTTGGCAGTCAGTGATCCCACCCTGGCATGCAAACCATCACTGACCACCAAGGCTTCGTTGAAAACAAATAAATCAGGGATGTCTTTTTTGTAGGTTTGTAACTGTTGAAAGGCCGCCCAGATATCAGCGTTTTTGTCAGCGGGATTCTTCAATTCAATCACGGCCAAAGGCAAACCGTTGATAAAGACGATCAAATCTGGGCGACGAGTCCCCTTGTTGCCCATAATCGTGTATTGATTGACCACCAAAAACTGATTGTTCGCGACATTCGTAAAATCAATCAATCGCGCATAATCGGTTTTGGCCTCACCATGCTCTTGATAATCAACCTTGACCCCTTCCAGCAACTGCCGATGAAAGGCTCGGTTGTTTTTAAGCAGAATCGGCGTTTCTGGCTTGGCAATTTGCTGGGCCACTCGCTCAAGTACAGGCAGAGGGATCTGAGGATTGATGATCTGCAACCGACTTAACAGGCGGTCAAACAAAATAATCTGTTGATAGTTCTCGCGCTCAGAGCTATTGCCATCAGGGGCGATGTCATAGCCACAAACAGTGTCATACCCGATGGCTTGAAACCAGTCGAGGCAAACCTGTTCGAGTTGGGCTTCGGTTATGCTCATTAATTATACATTTTAATTATACGATTTCTTAAAGTGGCGGTTTGCTTACAAATAAAAATCTTTTATAATTTCAGATATTTAGATCTTCCGCATCCTATTTAGCACCTTTGGAAACAAATAAACTAAGCCCAAAAAGGCACATAGTTCGCGTATTTTCTGGACGCATTTTCTGGATTTTCTAACTTGATCAAATCTCTTTCTAGCGCATCTCGAATAACCCTTGTTTTTGATAACAATGCGAGGGCCTGATCAATTTCAATATCTCGTTCTTGTAATCGTTTTTGGTTCAAGCTGTACCCTTTTACTAAATACTGCTTCAACACACCAGTAGCCCACTGACGAAACTGCACACCTCTCTGGGATTTAATGCGGTAACCGACGGAAATAATCACATCTAAGTTATAATATTGTGTTTGATAAGTTTTCCCATCGCCAGCAGTATGTGCAAAATTTGCACACACTGAATCACGTTCTAGTTCTCTCTCCTTAAATACGTTGTTAATGTGCTTAGTAATTACCGAACGCTCCCTACCAAATAGGTCCGTCATTTGAGTTTGAGATAACCACACTGTGTCTTGCTCCAGAGTGACTTCCAATTGAACAGCGCCTGCACTCGTTTGGAATAGCTGAATTTGGTTTTGCCCATTCATGGTATGGTTTTAAATGAATTGTGATTGATTATAGAAATCTAGTGAACAGTTAGGCACTTTTTTCTATTGTTTGCAGAATGGATCATACCCAATAAACCATCAATGGATAAATCTTCATCAATAACCCAGATCCCCTGGAAATAAACTAAATTCACGAGAGTCTATAACGGCTCCTATTTGCTCTAATGCCAAGCGATCAATGAAATCAATCGACTCGACAACTTTCTTTAAGTCCTTACACTCAATCCAATCTGAATTCCAAATATTGGTCTTTTCACCCTTAACCCAATTACATAAAGGCTCTTTTAATTCCACATCATTGAGTTTGTTTATAATCGCACGTTGAAACCAAATCTCCATGTAGCCAACATTTGAGAGATTAGTGAATTTAATTTGAATTCTTTTAATCAAGCACTCCCTGTCACCCTCATTAAGCAATGAAATAAACTTACTTAATATTGCACAACATACAGGATAAGTTTTTGGGTTTTTATAAGCTATATCAACTACCGTGCTGATAACAGCTTGCGAGGCTTCATCTAACTTTTTAAGCTTTTTAATTCGATCATATAACTCGCTTAAAGCAATCCAAAGACTGCCAGAGTTTGGAAAAGTGTCTGCATGCTGTTTTATCAACATGCAATGCTTGAATAAATTTTTATGGTAATTTTTGCTAGAAAGCCAAGTTTTTTTATCATCTTTCAGCGATGCTCCAACAACATCGGAACTGAACTTTGTTTTATTTGAATTCAGTTGTAATCCTAAACCGGTCAAAACTTCAGAAAGTATTTTCAGGATCTTTTCACCTGCTTCTGAACTATTAACAAAGATTCTATAATCATCACGGTAACGCAATATTTTAAAGTCGGTAATTTTTTGATCCTCAATTTTTGTCGAAAGTTCTATGTCTACATATCCTAGAATAATTTCAGCCACAAAATCCATCAATACAGAACCTTGTGGGATACCATTAGTTTGCCCATACTGCATATCTCGAATGGCTTTATCGATAAAATTACCTAAACAATTCTTATTCCTATTTTTTTTGGCATAATCCTTTCCTTCCACTGCCCAAGCAATTGAATGCGTATAAAATGAACTATAACAATTGGCAATATCGGTTTCATAAACGTATTCGTAGTCGAGTGCATACTCTATAGATTGCAACTCAACTTTTTGCCACCACTGATTAACCTGTTTTGCAAGATCCTTTGAATCATCAGAGGACTGAAGAGGCATACTGAGACATTTCATATTGTCATCATTATCCATAACAGAAAATCTATCTTTTAACTTTTTCCAATTCGTTTCCTTAGTAATTTCTCGAACGAGATTCACATATAAAACTGGGTGAATTAGTTGCAATGGTCGCCAAGATAATTTTCCATCTTTATTGTTTACAATAATATGGTTGACCCCTTCACAATTACTCGGACTATCTTTGATAAAATCCGTTAAATTGTTAGTACCTAACTCATCAGCTACATCGTGGAGCATTTTTTCAAATTTAAAATAAGGAGGTAAATCTGCATTAAAATAGCTTTCATTCTTCAAGAAGAAAGCTCTAGCTTCTTCATGTGTCAAATCTATTAGTGGTCTAGCACTTGTTTTATCTTTTTTCACGTAACAACCTCATCATTTGCAAGCAGTTCCCCAGAAAGGAGTTTCGGGAGTAAGGTGTCTCTTATTTCAGATAATTTTCGATTCTCGGAAAGCAGTAATCTTTGCTTTACAACAATAGAGCTAACAGCCTTATTAAAACTTTTAAGCAAGTTACTATCTGGGATTAATATTTTTATTTCACCTAATCCAGTTAGACTAAAGTTTGCTTGTACACCTTGCACAACTTTAGAAGTCACTTCATTTTGAACTCTGCTCCCAATTAAATTAAGCCGGCATAGTTCTAGGTATTGCTGAGGATTCTTTAATCTTATAAATGCAATAGCCTGATTACAGTTACTATTACTTAAATCTTCTTCAATAACAGCAACTCGGCCAATCGTTCCGGCTATAGTGAACAGAAGATCATTAACTTCCAACAGTGACCTCTTCAAAACACCATTATGTATTGATTCTGGAATTTTATCTAACCGAAATCTAGTTATCTCCCCCGCATCAGATATATCTCTAACTTTTAAAAATTGTATTGTTTCTTCATCATCTGCTTTAGCTATATCTGCTTTACGTGCCGTTGTACCTTTTGAAATTTTCTTTGCCAATCGTTTTATTTCAATTTCTTCCCACCCTTGCGGGATTTCTCCTAATTCGGAGGCAACCAAGGCATCGGGGAATAAGGCGGCGGTGGTTTTGAGTTGTTGCAAGGTTGCGGGGCTGAGTCGGTCGAGTTGTGCTAAGGATTTACCACTGATGGCGCAGATGGCGGCTCGTTCGATTTGTGCGGGAGTTGCGCCTTTCTGTTTGGCGGCGATTTTGGCTTTGACGGGTTCAAAATCGACAAACCAGCTTTTAAAAATGGCTTGGGCAATCTGTTCGAGCGTTTGGTTGGTTTGGCGGTTGAGTTCGATTTTATTCTCAAACCCTAAAAGATACTGCCCAATTGCGACCTGTATATCATAAGGCGGAAGTTGGAATTTAAACGATGTTATTTTAGTCGGTGAAGTATGTTTTACTGTTGAGCCTGTTGCTGTACTAACTACATGATGTCGATATTCTTTCGAACGTAATAAAAAATATAAAAAAGTTTTGTCTATTCTATTGTTTTTAAATTGCACTAATCCTACTCGTTGATTATGTAGAAGCCTCTTCCCTTTTATAGTAGGCACTAGCGCTGAATAACCAAGCGTATCAGCTTGTTTACTCAAATCCGTCATAGTAACAACGATATCACCTTCCACCAGAAGATAATCTTCTGGAACTGGACCTTCATAATATTTGAATTTAGTTTCTTTAAAGCCACCACCAATGGCAAAATTGCCTGGCGTTAACAAGTAGTCTTCTGCTTCCTCACTTTTGAAAAACTTACCTTTGAATGCAAACCCATGTTTGATATCGATAAATTCTGACAAAGAATGTATTGGCCAATCAGCATTCATAACCGAACCTTTATCCTTCTGCTTGGGTGTATAGATCACGTCGTAACGTTTTTTGATATTCTCGCGGAATTCAGTCGAAATCTGATGCCAGTCCAAAACATCCACTTTAATGGGCAGATCCGACTCTTCAAGCGCCTCTTGAAATTGAAAAAAGCGTTTTGGTGGGAGGGGTTGCTGAGCTTTTAAAACCAGGTCGAGGTCCGAATAGTCTTTCGCAGTCCAAGTGACACGAGAGCCAAAGGCCCAAACGTCAGCCTGAGGAAGATGCTGTTGGATCAATTGAAGAATGATTTGGAGGTAGTGAGGCGATAGATCAATCATGGCGTTGTTTCAATTTTTCTAAGACATAATGGGATTCTTTTTGGAAGTCGATGACACTGTCATAAATTAGATCGGCTTTGTTTTCGTCATAAGTGTGAGAGGTCAGATTGCGTTGATTACGGAATTCAAACCAGAGTTCCACATCACTGATGAATCCTCGTTCGGCAGCAACACGGATCAGCTCACGAAATGAGTATTGATCGACTTCTGCGGGATTGGCTGAGTCTGCTTCCAATTGACGCTTTAACATTTTGTAGGTCAGTTCATAGCAGAACTCAAAATGCTTGATTACGCCGGAAAAGATCAGTTGCCTTTGGCTGGCAGACAACTGGTTTATGAAAACAGGATCGCTGCTATTTTCGATGGCTTTGTCCAATGCCTGATTGACTTTCACTAAAGAAGAAAGATCTAAATGGCTCATTTTAATCCTCATCTATGTATTAAAGTTAAAGTTATAGACTGACAACTCAAAACTCATAACCGAACCCCTGCAAATTCTTTTTAATTTGATCTTTTAATTTATCGTTTTCTTCAAACTGTGTTTTAAGTTGCTTGGTCAAACGTGTCATTTTGTCGGCAAAGGGTTCAACATCGGCTTCTTCAGCGACCGCGCCGACATAACGACCCGGAGTGAGGACGTAGTCATGCTTGCTAATTTCCACTGATTGGGCGGAGTAACAAAAACCGGCTTCAGCTTCAAAATCGGCTTCTGATTGCCAGTGATGGAAGGCTTCGGTGATTTTGTTTAAATCGTCTTGAGTGAAGTCCCGCAGGACACGGTCTTTCAAATAACCGAGGTTTCGCGCATCAATAAATAATACTTCACCGGCGCGATCCCTCAGTTTTCTACCGGTGGCGGTGGTTCGGGTGTGTTTGTTTTTGGTTAAAAACCAGATGCAAGCGGGGATTTGGGTATTGGTGAACAACTGACCCGGCAAGGCCACCAGACATTCGATCAAATCATCTTCGATGAGGGCTTGGCGAATAACACCTTCGCCACCGGTGTTAGAACTCATGGAGCCGTTGGCTAGCAACAACCCGAAGCTACCATTGGGTGCTAAATGCCAGAGCATGTGCTGGAGCCAGGCGAAATTGGCATTGCTGGAAGGCGGTTTGCCATGTTGCCAGCGAGGGTCATTATCATCCACGCCAACATCCCATTCCTTCATATTGAAGGGGGGATTTGCCATCACGAAATCCGCTCGCAAATCGGGGTGTTGATCGTGGGTAAAGGTGTTGGCCGGTTCTTTGCCAAAGTTAAACTCAATCCCTCGGATCGCCAGATTCATGGCCGCCAGTTGCCAGGTGGTGTGATTGTATTCCTGCCCGTAAATGGAGACACCATCAAGCCGCCCTTGGTGTTCAGTAATAAAATGTTCAGATTGGACAAAAAAACCACCAGAACCCATCGCAGGGTCGTAGACTCGACCTTTGAAGGGTTCCAGCATGCGCACAATTAAACTGACGATGGACTTAGGGGTATAGAACTGGCCCCCTTTTTTGCCTTCGGCTAAGGCAAACTGGCCGAGGAAATATTCATAGACATGCCCCAGGATGTCTTTACTGCTGAGAGTGGCATGATCAAAAGGGATGGTGGCGATCAGATCAATCAATTCGCCGAGTTTGCTCTGGTCAATTTGTAATTGGGTATAGCGTTTGTTGAGCACGCCTTTGAGTCTGGGGTTGTCGTGTTCGATGGCTTCCAAGGCATTGTCAATCAGTTGGCCGACGGAGCGGATTTTCTTGCCTTCTATTTCGATTTCCCCGGCGATGACCGCTTTATTTTGGTTTTGTAGAAATTCCCAGCGAGCAGATTGTGGTACCCAGAAGACATTGACTGCGGCGTAGTAATCGCGTTCTTCTAATTCTGTATGGAGTTTTGCTTGGTAGGCTTCGCTCTCGATGCCTTCCTCATCATCTTCCGAACTGAGAAAGTATTCGTGTTCTGGATTGCGAAGTTGTTCGAGGAGTTGATTGCGGCGGATATCGAAGGAATCGCTGATGTATTTAAGGAAAATTAAACCCAAGACGGTGTGTTTGTATTGGGACGCGTCTAATGTGGAACGAAGTTTATCCGCACTGATCCAAAGTTTTTTATCTCTAAATCAACTAAAAATTGTTGTTCTTCCGTGTCTGTCATTGGTTGTTCTCTGAGGGGGTTGTTCAAGAAAACGGGTCTAAAATGAAAGGTGAATCAAAGCCTAATAATCTATCATCATTTTCAAAAAATAGCATGCTTCGCGCATTCTCTAATAAACATTTCCCTGGATTTTTGCCAACCCTGTTGGTTGAGAGCGCGTCAAGCGCCTCTTAGAAAATTTTCTGAAGAAATTTCTCAAGATGATGAGCATTAGAAATGGATTGTTTAATTCTAACAACTTATCTATATATTGTTTTTTATAACTGAAACAGAGGTAAAAAGTACCAATTGATATAACAATTTAGCGAACATTGAAACCATGAGTATGACACTTCTTGATGGGGGGATGGGCCAGGAGTTGCTGGCGCGATCAGCGGCTAAGCCAACCGGGCTTTGGGCTACAAAAATCTTAATAGATAGGCCTGAGTTGGTCGGAGCGGTGCACCGTGATTATTTCGAGGCAGGTGCGGATATTGCGACAACTAATAGTTACGCAATCCATCGTGACCGCTTGGAGCCTTTTGGGATAACGGATCGTTTTGCGAGTTTGCACGAGCAAGCTTGCAAGATAGCGGTCGCAGCACGCGACAAACATGGATCGGGCTTGGTGGCTGGTTCTATGGGGCCAACCGGGCGATCCTACCGCCCTGATCTGACACTGCCTGTCGAGGAAGCCGCCGAGATTTATTCTGAAATTGCTCACTTACAGGAACCTTATGTGGATTTGATCTTATGTGAAACCATGTCATCAGTTGAGCAGGCGCGTGGGGCGGTGATGGGCGCGATGGTCGCGAACAAGCCGATTTGGCTCTGTCTGACGGTTGATGATCAGGATGGCTCAAAACTCCGCTCAGGAGAATCCGTCACAGAGATATTGCCACTGTTGACGGAGTTCAAGCTTGAGGCATTGCTGGTCAATTGTTCGATCCCTGAGGCGGTGAGCCAGGCGATTCCTTTATTGGCCAAGCAGGGCATCCCCATCGGCGCATATGCCAACGGATTTACAAAAATCTTGGAAGAATACCTGCATCAGGGAGCGACGGTGGATATGCTGGAAAAACGCACGGATTTGGGGCCAGAGATTTACGCGGATTTTGTGGACAACTGGATCAAGGACGGAGCGACGATTGTTGGCGGTTGTTGTGAGGTCGGCCCCGCTCATATCAAGGAAATCGCCAAGCGCCTCAAAAAATAACTATTTTTTTAGGAAATAGAAGCCGCGGAAACAATCCTTAAAAATGATCATCGGGCGATTTTTCTAAATGCTCTTCATTGCGATGGGCGAGCGCATGGCAAATGTAGCTTATCAAAACGACAATACAAACCGCCATCACGGCAATTAACAAGTGCTCCATATTTCCTCCGCTTGCTGGTCAAATTGCTTTCTCATTAAATTGCTCTGCTTTTTGTGCCACGGATGAGACGCCCTGGCCGCTCCCCAGTGAGTTCCCCGTGATGAGAGACTTCAATGCCAGTCGAAAAAGTATGGCGATAACCTCGTGCGCGTTGAACGATACGCCGACCACCGGCGGGCAAGTCATAAATCACTTGAGGGCGTTCAAGCTGAAGCGCGTCAAAATCGATCACATTCAGATCAGCCCGATAGCCTGGAGCAAGCACCCCACGATCACCGAGACCGTAAACACGGGCGGTGGCCTGAGTCTGTTTGTGCACCAAATACTCTATGGGCAATTGCGGGCCACGCTTACGGTCCCTGGCCCAGTGAGTGAGCAGGCTTGTTGGCGAACCAGCATCGCAGATCAAACCGACATGAGCCCCAGCATCAGCAATGCCACAGACGGAATTGGGGTTGCGCAGCATTTGTTCGACAACGTTTAAATCGCCGTTGTAATAATTTTCAAAGGGATGGAGCAGCAGAGTCCGTCCGTGATCCTTGAGCAAGATTTCGAGAACGCATTCAAATAAATCACGGCCTTCTGCTCGTGCGCGGAGAGCAATGCTATTTTCTGGAGATGGTTCAATATCGACGGAATCGTCAATTTCGAAAGTGCGCTCCAAAGCGGTTGTGATCCATTGAGTATGGCTGTCGTTGGGGCGTTCCTGCACCAAACGCCGCTGGAGATCTGGGTGTTTTAAGAGGGTTTCGATCAGGGCGTCGTGGTTCATTTTTTGTAACTCTTTCCACAAAGGATGCGTCAGGAAAGGATGGATGCTGCCTTGCAGTCCCATCATCATGCTAATACAGCGAGATCCGACTTGTGCCGTAAAATCGAGACCATCGGCCACAGCACGATCAACCCCTGCCAAGGTTTCGGCCCAGAGATCAGGCGCATTGTCTACTTGCACGAGCAAAAGAGACAAAGGACGACCGCCCAATTCAGCCGCCGCACGTAAACGCTCAAAATCCCCGTCCCCAAAATCCGAATTGACTTCAATCACGCCTTTGCCCGCTCTTTTCATCGCAAGAGCAAGCCCTGCCAATTCCGGTTCTTCTGCTGTTAAACTGGGAGTGGGACTCCCATCTGCCGCACGATGTTTGGTGGTACGCGAGGTTGTGAAACCGAGGGCGCCGGCATGCAAAGCCTCTTCCAGCAAGATTCCCATCTGATCAATCTCTTCCGCGGTTGGTACTTCCCGATGATCGGCGCCGCGATGCCCCATCACATAGAAGCGCAGTGCTCCGTGGGGGACTTGGGCTCCAATATCCATCACTTTTGGCGTTTCCTCAAGCACATTGAGATAGTTGCCAAAGGATTCCCAGCAGAAATCCAACCCTTCCGACAAAACGGTTTCGGGAATGTCTTCCACCCCTTCCATCAGATTGATCAAGTAGTCTTCATTGCCAGGCTTTACCGGGGCAAACCCCACTCCGCAATTGCCAAAAACGGCAGTGGTCACGCCGTGCCAGGAGGAGGGGGTCAAATCAGGATCCCAGATTGCCTGTCCATCATAATGGGTGTGAATATCGACCCAACCGGGAGTGACGAGAGCGCCCTCCGCATCAAGTTCGCGCTTGGCGAGGCCCAGGGATTTTCCAATCGCCATAATTTGCCCGTCTTGGATGGCCAGATCAGCCTGCCGAGCCGGAGAGTTAGTGCCATCAATGACTGTCCCATTGCGAATGATTAAATCATACATAAGATCATTGGTTTGATGTTTGCTGAGAATCAAAGAGTCATCGACAACAAGGAATGAAGGGATCTGGCGGTGACTTTTCGAGGGCGGAATTTCAGCTAAAATTACATGAGGAAGGCTCGAAATTCAAGAAAAAAAGAAAGCCCGCTTTCCAGTTGAGAACTAGATACTTCTTGTCAACCGCTTCCTTCTGTTCTACTTTGACAGCCTATGGAATATAAAAATCTTGGCAATACGGGTTTGAGCGTCTCTCGTATTTGTTTGGGGATGATGACCTATGGCACAAGCGAGTGGCGTGATTGGGTGCTTGATTACGAAGAATCCAAACCTTTCGTAAAACTCGCACTGGATTTGGGCATCAATTTCTTCGATACCGCCGATGTTTATTCAAACGGCGCTTCTGAAGAAGTGCTGGGTCGAGCGATCCGTGAACTGGGAGTCGAGCGCGAAGATATTGTGATTGCCAGCAAATGCCACGGTGGCACCCACAATCGGAAGCGCAATCGCTGGGGGCTTTCCCGAAAATATATCATGGCGGCTTGCGATGCCTCGCTCAAACGTCTGGGAACCGATTACATTGATCTTTATCAAATCCATCGCTACGATTATAACACGCCCATTGAAGAAACCATTGTCGCGTTGGATGATCTGATTCGGGCAGGCAAAGTCCGTTATATAGGCGCTTCGAGCATGTTTGCCTGGCAATTAGCAAAATACCTCTTTACAGCCGATGCGATGGGATGCGCGCGGTTCATCAGCATGCAAAATCATTATAATCTGATTTATCGCGAAGAAGAGCGGGAAATGAACCCTCTTTGTGAAGATCAAGGGGTGGGATTGATTCCCTGGAGTCCCATTGCGCGAGGCTATCTGGCACGGGATCGTGCTTCCATCCGGGCAACGGTTCGTAGTAAATCCGACGAATTTGGCCACAATCTTTATACGCAGGAAAGTGATCTTGATATCATCGAGCGCAATTTTGAATTGGCTAAACAACGAGGAGATTTACCGGCTCAAACGGCGATAGCGTGGCTGTTGCAGCAGTCAGGGGTCGTTTCTCCCATTATTGGAGCCAGCAAGGCTCAACATCTCGAAGAAATTGTCAAAGCCACCGAGGTCAAGTTGTCTGAATCAGACATTGCACAGCTCGAAGCATTGTATGAGCCTCATCCGATTGCGGGGCATCAATAATCCGCTCAGGCTTCACTCTCTGGCACAGGTGCGAAAGCCAGCAAAAATATCGTTACGCTGGGGAGGGAAAAAATTACGATAAGAATTACAAGCTAAACGAGAGCGAGTGGCCCAGGCGCCGCCTTTTAAGATTTTAGGATAGCCAAACCAGGGAGCTGAGTATTCGACATAGGGGAAATCGACAAGGTATCCAGGAAATGGGTAAAAAGGCGTGGCAGTCCATTCCCAAACGTTTCCAAGCATCTGACGACACCCAAAAGCACTGTCTCCCGCAGGAAACGCACCGACATCCACACATCCCAAAAAACGGGAATCAAGATTCGCTCGTTCTGGAGAGGGAAGCGCATCCCCCCAAGGGTACTGCCGTTTACGATCCGTGATTCCTTTGCCATCGCTGGTCGGTTCAGCACTGGCGGCCATATCCCACTCTGCCTCTGTCGGAAGGCGCCTCTTGGCCCAGTTGCAATAGGCTTCTGCTTCGTACCAGGTGATGTGGACAACGGGCGTCTGGATTGCCAAAGGAAGCCATTGATTGAAATCCCGATACAACCAGTCTTTTCCTTGACGAGTCCAGTAAAGTGGGTATTTCATTTCATTTTTACTCCGCCAGCGCCAGCCTTGAGCGCTCCATAATTCACACCGCCCATAGCCAGCATCCTCGACAAACTCCTTAAATTCGCCATTTGTTACCGTGGCACGAGCAATTTTAAAAGGAGCAACCTCCAGAGAAAAAGCCCATTTTTCATTGTCAAAAATAAAAGGAAGATCGGCAGTCGCTCCCAGTTGATAAAGGCCTCCGGGCACTTCTGCATCTCTCGACAATGTGGTTGCTCGCGGTTCATCAAACGGAGGCTCGCTTTCGACAAAATCAAACGACGGCTGAGGGTATTCCAACGTTTGCCGCATCCAGGTCAAGGCTTCCCCGTGCATATCTTCATGAAGAATGGAGAGGAGATAAAGATAGGTTTCCGCGGCACTCGGTTCATGGGAGTCCAAACGCTCGACAGCCATTGCTAAAATCTGCTCCATGTAAGCCAAGGTTTCTTTTCTTGAAGGGAGCGGGAGTTCCCAACGGTCATTGTGGTCGATTTCAAAAGAATTATAAAAGTCATTTCCATTTTCTGTCAGCGGAGGAATTTGATCCAGCGTTTGCAAAAGCATCGCTTCATAAAAAAAAGAAACGTGTCCCATTTCCCAGCGAAAAGGGTTGACGGTCGCGAGCAAAGGGACATCTAATTGGGAATCTTCCAAATCTGAGACGAGGGCGAGGGTGCGTTGATGGGCATCATTGATCAAGTGAACCAGCCTCGAAGCTGGCAGTGTGAAATGTTTGTCCGCTAATTGTTTCATAATTTCTCTCAATATAACCAGGGGATCAATTTGAATGTTACGTTTTTTTGGTATTCTAAATATTCAGCAGAATTTTGCAAAACTTGCTCTTCGTATCTGATTCTCAGAATAAACAGCAAAACCGCAATGCAGAAGATGATCAAATTTTCTAAAGAAGGATAAGCAATGATGATTCCGCTATCTAAAATAAGATAGGATGCGTAGATGGGATGCCGGATTAAGCGATACGCGGCGGTCGTTCGGACCCCTCGATAGACGGGAAGAATCCCAAAACACTTGCCAAGGGAGAGCGTCGAAGCAATCCCGAAGATCCCTCCTAAAAAAATTAAGGTTTGGCCAAACCAAAGCAGGCCAGAAGCGGTCAGGGGGGAGTATAAGAGATAATAATTGACCGAAGCCAGCGCCACTAGATAAGACATTTTTGAGGAGGAATAATGAATGGGGCGGTTGCGAATCAAGAAGAGGAGCGCGGCGAGGCAGTGCAATAAGAGCCAGGGGATTAAATTCAAATCAGGCGTGAGCAGAATCTCATGGAAGGTCCCATAAGCCATCGCTAAGGCGATAATGGCCCAAAGGGCACTCAGATATTTTTCATAATCCCTGATTTTAATTGGCACAGTGAATCTGGCTCTACCGGGTTATCTCTAAAGATTGAGGCAAGATTATTGAGACCCTACAGAAAACAAACCCTAGCGCCTATTTATCGAAAAGAACCCCTCATGGCCTGCTCGACATATTGTTTGAGATTTTTCATTTCCTCTTTTTCTGCGCTAGTGCGGGAATCCGCGTCTTCAAGGTAGGTCAATCTGGCTTTAATCACCTCGTCATCGGTTTTGTGAATAGCACGTTTTGAAATAGAGGGAGGGATTTCTCCGGAGGGCGTGAGGACCGGATCGTGTTTTTGAACAGGACGTTTGATGGCGTGATCCAAAATTTCACGAATACTTTTCAAAGTCTTCACCAGGCGATCCTGCACAAAAGGCCCTTCAAAGAGCAGCAGGGCTTTTTTTTTGGAAGCGACTTTACTTTGGACGGGAAAAACTAAACAGTTATTCGGCAATCCTAGATTTTTGATCGAATAAATATCGATGCCTCTTTGTTTCTGAGCGAGCTGGAAAATATTATTAAAATTGTCACGCGTTAGGTCATGAATCATCAAGTGAACCTCTGGGTCTAAGTTTGGTTTCAAACGGGTACTGAGTTTTTCGATCAATGTCCCCTTGGAATCAGAACCTTGCTTTACCGTATTTGAAACAACGGCCAACCCATTTCTGGATTTACCAGTCACCTCACTAAACAATTCATCCATGAGATTTTCCCAATCCTCGCGTTCCGTGGTGTGCTCATGTGTCCAAAATGTTTTCTTTTTAAAGAGTCCAAACATATTTTTCAAGCTCCTAGAATCTTAGGTTTCCGCTTTTTTCTTTCTAGGCAAAAGATCGGCTAAATACAAAATCACAAGGTTCAAATCGAAATTTTTCATGTTAAGTTAAAGAGGGCTGAAGAGACAAGATATTTTTACCATATTTGGCCTTCCTGGCTTTCTTGAAACTCAATTAAAGCTGAAACGGCCAGATATTTTTACCATTTTTGCCCTCCCTGGCTTTCTTGAAACTAGACTAAAAAGGATTATTTTGTTAAAACCTGCTCTCTATTCAATCCGTTTTCAATCACATTATTACAATTTGAGTTATATGTTAAAGGAATTATTTGAATTTGAACGTCCAGGGTATTATGGCCCTTATGGAGGGGCATTTGTGCCTGAGATTTTGAAAACAACGCTTGACGAATTAGTCCTTGCCTTTCAAACGGCCCAGGCCGACCCTTCCTTCTGGCAAAGCTATTTGGATGTGATGCAAAGCTACTCTTGCCGACCGACCCCCGTGACGCCTTTAGACAATCTCTCAAAAATGTTAGGGGGGGCAAAGATTTATTGCAAACGCGAAGATTTGAATCATACTGGCGCGCATAAAGCGAATAATGTGATGGGGCAGGGGTTGCTCGTCAAACGAATGGGAAAGCCGCGTGTGATTGCGGAAACCGGAGCAGGTCAACATGGCGTGGCGACTGCGACGATGGCGGCACGATTTGGCTTGGAGTGTACTATCTATATGGGGGCAGTGGATGTGGAACGTCAACGCCCGAATGTCTTTTGGATGGAGCAATTGGGCGCTGAAGTGGTATCGGTCACCGATGGAACCGCGACGCTCAAGGATGCGATCAATGAAGCCAATCGGGATTGGGCGGCTTCGATGGAAACCACTCATTACGTGATGGGAACGGTCTGTGGCCCTCATCCTTTTCCTCAAATGGTCTCTTATTTTCAAGCCATCATTGGTCAAGAAAGTTACGAACAAATGCAGAAATTAACAGGCCGTCTCCCGGATCATATTTATGCTTGTGTCGGAGGAGGCTCCAATGCCAGTGGTATCTTTTTACCGTTCCTGGATGAGACAGAAGTGGAGCTAGTGGGTGTTGAAGCCGGAGGAAAAGGGATTGAAACGGGTCAGCATGCCGTCAGATTGCAAGCGGGCACTGGCACCTTGGGAGTTGCGCAAGGATACAAAACTTATTTTCTTCAAGACAATGAAGGACAAATGAACGAAACGCATTCAGTCGCCGCAGGCCTGGATTATATTGGAGTGGGGCCGATTCTTAGTTATTTACACGATCAGAAACGCGTTCGTTTTGAAAGCGCGCTTGATGAAGAAGTGATTGAAGCCGCAAAATTGCTCATTCGTCAAGAAGGGATCATTCCGGCATTGGAAAGCAGTCACGCGCTGGCCGCCGTCATCCGAGAAGCGCCTCAAATGTCTGCTGATGAAATCATTTTAGTGAACTTGTCCGGGCGCGGTGACAAAGACATTTTTAATATTGCTGAAGCCATCGGTGATGAAAAGTGGAACCAATTTTTAAAGCAGAAAGTGCAGAATCTATGAATCTCACAAATTTTATTCAGGAACGATTAGAGCAAAAAAAGATTTTGTTGATGACCCATGTGGTTGTCGGTTATCCTTCTCTGGCAGACAACTGGACTATGCTGGAAATGATGCAAAAAGTCGGAGTGGATCTAGTCGAGTTACAAATGCCGTTCACCGAACCGAGCGCGGATGGCCCTCTTTTTGTCAAAGCCAACCAACAGGCAATCAAAAATGGGATACGGCGCGATGATTATTTTGAATTCATGAAAAAAGCCACTGCGGTCTTTGATTTTCAAATTTTGATGATGGGGTATTACAATCCGGTTTTTGTGATGGGACATCAGGAATTTTGCCAGAAATTGTCTGAGAATGGCAGTCGCGGTTTTATTTTACCGGATCTGCCCGTGGAAGAGTATGGGGATTTGTTTCAATACAGCCAACAGTTTGAGCTTTCTCCGATTCTCATTTGCGCTCCAACGAATACACCGGAACGGCTCAGTGAGTTGGCCGCTCATGGTGCTGGGTTTTTATATTGTGTCGCTCGAAAAGGAGTGACCGGAACAAGCACCACACTGGATCAATCATTGGACTCCGTTATCGCACGTTGTCGCCGTGCTTCTGATTTGCCATTGGCTCTGGGGTTTGGCTTGTCTGAGGGCAAAACTATTCAACAACTTCAGGGCAAGGTCGAAATTGCGATTGTCGGCTCGGCTTTGCTGAGAAGCTGGCAGGAAAAGGGCCCTCAAGGCTACCAGCACCATTTAGCGGGGTTGGCAGAAAACTGTTTCTAGAATTCGCGGTCCTTCCCTTGAATCACTCTTCAAAAATAAATGATCAACGCCGATCCACCTATTTGAATCCCACCAATCAGAAAAAGGAACCCTTCATGCCATATCCTATTGGAAGCGAACAACGCCCCTTACGAATCGCCATTATTGGTTCAGGACCAGCCGCGTTTTATGCGGCGGGAGATTTGCTGAAACAAACAGAGACTCATGTTGAAGTCGATATGTTTGATCGACTCCCAACCCCCTATGGTCTGGTGCGAGGAGGCGTGGCTCCGGATCATCAGAAAATTAAAAATGTGACCAAAATTTATGAAAGAATTGCGCTACTCCCGCATTTCAGATTTTGGGGAAATGTGACTTTTGGCAGGGATATCCAGCGCGAAGAAGTTCTCGCACATTTTGATAGGATTATTTACGCGGTCGGTGCGAAGTCGGATCGTCAAATGGGGATTCCGGGAGAGGATTTGGCCGGGAGTTATTCCGCAACAGAATTTGTTGGCTGGTACAATGGGCATCCTGATTATTTGGATCTGAGCTTTGATTTATCGGTAGAAAAAGTGGCGATTATCGGAATGGGGAATGTGGCGATTGATGTGGCGCGTGTCTTAGCAAAAACCCCCAAAGAACTCGCCAATACTGATATTGCCGATTATGCGCTGGAAACTCTGAAGCAAAGCCGCCTGCAAGATATTTATGTGATCGCTCGTCGAGGGCCGGTACAAGCGGCTTTCACTCCTCCGGAGGTGAGAGAAATGCTGGAATTGGAGCAAACAGTGGCGATGGTCAACCCCGCAGCTTTAAAATTAGACAACGCCAGCCAGCGCATTTTGGATCAGACAAAACATCGAGATATCGTCCGTAATGTAGAAATCCTGCAAAGAATGGCTCAAAATACGGATCACGAAAAACCTCGCAGGCTCCATTTTATGTTTGAATACTCGCCTCTGGAACTTTATGAAGCCAAGGGAGCGGTTTGCGGGATCAAGCTGGTTAAGAATAAATTAGTTGAAACGGAAGACGGTCGCATCAAAGCAGAAGCTACCGATCAATTTGAGGAACTCCCTGTTGGGCTGGTTTTTCGTTCGATTGGCTACAAAGGGGTCGCTCTTCCGGGAGTGCCTTTTGATGAAAAAAATGGCATCATTCCCAATCATGAAGGACGCGTGATTGATCTGAAAACAGGAATAGTGCATCCACGAGAATATGTGGTGGGCTGGGCAAAGCGAGGACCGACCGGAGTGATTGGCACCAATAAACCAGATTCGCTTGAAACCGCACGGCTTTTGTTGAAGGATTATCAAGCACAAAAAACGGAAACCGCCGAACCTCTCAAACCAGAAACGGTGGAAACCTGGTTGAAATCAAAAAATATTGATTTTGTGACATTTGCGGGTTGGAAAAAATTGGATCAATTTGAAATGGAGGAGGGTGCAAGAAAAGGGAAACCCCGTCAAAAAATCACCACAATTGAGGCGATGTTGAAAATAATAAACTAGGCTGAAAAAATACTTGGTACGTCGATTGCTTTTCTCTTGGAAAGACCAATCCAACAGTTATTCGCAAAAGGAGTCCCTAATGAGTGGTATCTACAATTTAGTTTCTGCGGGAAAAGCGTTAGAGCGTAGAATGGACATCAATACAAATAACCTCGCCAACGTGGATACAGCAGGCTACAAGGAAGATCACCTCACTTTCCGAGAAGTGCTTTCGACAGCGAATCGTGTGGTGCCGGAATCGAATGAAGAGCTTTTTCAGGGTCATGAATACCTTGATCTGTATGTTGGCATGGATAAATCTTCCGTGGTCGCTGATGAAATTGGAAAAGATTTCTCAATGGGGCCGATGCGTTTTACCAATAATCCTTTGGATATCGCCATTGGCAATGAGGGGTTTTTTACGGTCGCGACACCGCAAGGAAACCGCTATACCAGAACCGGTGAATTTACGATGGATGCGAAGGGAACCATTGTGACCAATGATGGCAATCCGCTTTTAGGGGAAAAGGGGCCGATTGTTGTGAATGGAACAGATATTCAGATCAATGAGGATGGCGGCGTGGAAGTCGATGGCACCCCGATTGATAAATTACGCCTCGTCCGCTTTCGTGATCCGTCCGGTCTTCAGAAATTGGGAAAATCATTTTATGCGCCAATTAGTAGTGACAATATCCCGGTTCCTTCTAATGAAATTAAAGTCAGGCAAGGCCTGGTGGAAGATTCAAACGTCAATCCGATCACAGGAATGGTGAAGATGATTGGAGGCAATCGCATCTATGAAACGGTCAGAAAAGCCATGACCACGATTGACCGCCTTGATGAAAAAGCAATCTCTATTTCACGATTAGGGTGATCCAGAGGCATTTATTGAATATTTTATTTAGGAGAGAACCATGATGCGTTCGTTGTTTACCGCGGCCACCGGGATGAAAGCCCAACAGCGGCAGATTGACACTATTTCTAACAACCTGGCAAATGTGAATACAGATGGCTATAAAAAAAGCCGAAATCATTTTCAGGATTTGCTCTATCACAATGAAAAGCTCGCAGGGACTCGCTCCTCCCAATCAACTCAAGTGCCTGTTGGGATCCATGTTGGGCATGGAACCAAACATGTGACCACAGAAAAAATTCATACTCAGGGAAATATGAAATCGACAGGCAACCAATTGGATCTCAGTATCGACGGCCCTGGCTTTTTCATGATCTTGCAACCCAATGGCGCGATTGCTTATTCCCGTTCAGGCCATTTTATGATTGATGGGCAAGGGCGTTTGGTGACCAATGATGGCATGCCAATGGATCCCGAAGTGATCATTCCGCAGAATACTCGACAAATCGAGATTGGGATGGATGGCAACGTGAATGTGTTTTTGAGTGATAACAATATTCCTGAATCTGCCGGAACCATTCAATTGGCGCGTTTCCCCAATCCAGCCGGGCTGACTCCGATTGGTAAAAATTTATATGTGACGTCACCTTCATCGGGGCAGGTTGATGTTCAAGATCCAGGAATCGAAGGGATGGGATCGCTCAATCAAGGATTTTTGGAAGGTTCCAACGTTTCAGTCGTGGAAGAAATGGTCAATATGATCACTGCGCAGCGAGCCTATGAGGTCAATTCCAAGGCCATCCAAACGTCCGATCAGATGCTACAAGCGGTCAATAATCTCACTCAATAATTTTTTTAGAGAAAAGACGATGCAATTCCTGAAAAAAATATTTTTCTGGGGGCTGATGTGGGTCATTCTGTCTCATTCGATGGCCTTTGCCGTCTCCAATGCAAAAGCAATCAAGGAATTTGAGCGGGTGCAAATTTTTCTTTCGGAAGAAAGCATTGTTGAAAAATCCCAATATAAACTTTCAGAAATTGCCCATTTAGAAGGAGCCGATCCTGTTTTCCTGGAAAAGTTGGCCAATGTGGTCATGGGGCGTTCGCCTTTGCCAGGGAGTTCAATCGCCATCAATCCCTCTTTGATTCGTACAAAATTACGCCCGTATGTCCCTTCAAAGAGGCTGACCTTTGGGGGAACCGAAAAAACAATGGTGAGGCGTTCTGCCTTGCGAGTCACTGGGAAAGATATTGACCAAGCGGTTCTCAATCATATTTCTAAAGAAATGGAAAAGAATGACTTTAAAACAAAACTGGTTTCCCAAAGCCGTGATGTTTTTCTCCCTAAAGGAGAGTTGTCGTTTGAGATCAAACTTCGTGGAAAATATAAAAAAGAAGGGGGCTATCGCAATTATGTTATGGAATTTCAGATCGATCAAAAAATGGTCAAAAAAGTCCCGATTCGGGTCTATGTCAAAATTTATAAAGATGTTTATGTGGCGAAAGACACCATCAAGCGCAATCACCTGATTCAAGACGCGGACTTGACAAAACTTCGTAAGAACGTGGATCGCCTGCCCTCGAATTATGTGGAGGATAAATCAACGTTGGTTGGAAAAATCGCCAAACGCTCGATCAATCCGAATGAAGTGATGCACAAGAATGCGGTCACGACGCCTCCTTTGATCAATAGAGGAGATCAAGTGATGATCCTTTATGAAACCTCAAGTCTTCGTTTAACCGCACCAGGAATCGCAATGCGCAAAGGCAGATTGGGGGAGCGGATTTCGGTGCGCAATATGGTCAGTAAATCCTTGCTTCAGGCCATTGTGAAAAATAAAAACTTTGTCCAAGTGAATTAATCAAGCTCGTGCCGCTTTCTAAAAGAGAAAACCTTCTATGAAAAAGATGAAGTTCATTCCTTCTTTTCTCCTGCCCTTTTTGCTTGTCTTCATCATCGGATTGGGAGGGTGTAATTTTTTCAAAAAAACACCCCCTCCTCGCAAAAAAGCACCAAAAATCACTCAATCTCCAGTAAAACGCGTAAAACATCAAAGACGCCCCCGAATTTCTACAAAAAGAAACCTCTATGAAGGATCGCTTTGGAGAAATGAATCGTCGTTTGGTAATTTATTGAGAGACCACCGTGCCCGTTTCCGTCATGATTTGTTGACGATCAATTCGGTGAAGGAAATCGTTTTTGTGCCCCCTCCCGAAGAAGCCGCTCCAGAAAAAGCGACAACGGATGTCGAAAAAGCCAATGCGGCCTTGGAAGCGTTATCATTGCGGGATACTTTGGAAGAAGAACAAAATGAGATTTTGCGTAACCTGGACACGATTTCAGCAGAAGTGATTCGCGTTTTGCCCAATGGCAACATGGTGATTCGTGGCCGTAAAGTCGATCATCGCCAACGCAATCAGGTTCGTTATGTCACGACCGTCCAAGGCATTTTAAGACCAAAAGATGTCAGCGATGAAAATAATGTTTCTGCGGAAAAACTCGTTTATCCAGAAGTCAAAATCAAACGCCAAATTCTTGGAAGCCTCCTCAGAACCAAGCTGCATGCTTTAGCTCCCTTGCTTGGCAAACAATCTGCTGGGTTATTGGAAAGGCTCAATGATTTTACTAAAACTAGAAAATAATCGTTTCCGGGATTGATCTGAGAAATCGCTCCCTGAATGGATCAAACCGCTCCATTTCCCCGCTCCTTGCCTCCTGCTTTCCTCAAAAATCCGTGTTTGAAAAAAGATTCTTTCAATTCATCCGCTCATGTCTCACGGATTCCCTCACATTTTATGAATCACTTTAGTTGTCTAGCGGAGCCTCCTAAAAAATAGACTTGGCAGAAAAGGAAATAATTGCTTGTTAAGTAAAATTCAGCTTTGACTTTCCTGGAGGTTGTGGTCTATTATTCATGAAAAAAATTTTCTCCACGATGGAGTTTCATGAATTAATATTCTAGCTTTCAAAGAATGGAATGCTCCGCAAATTCAAAAATCTTCTAGGCCCAGCAAAACCAGCGCCTTCCCCGATAAAACAAGCCTCTGCGAGCAAAGAACCTCCTGCCGCGTCCGAACGGCATCCTCAGTATTCCGAACAGTGGAAAACATTGGTCGAACTTTATAAAACGGTTGAGGCCAATCTCTGGGATGAAGCCGTAGAACAGGCTCTAAAAGGGTTTCTGGATTCTTTACAGAAATATACCATCAGCGATTACTTGGCATCCTCGTACGACAAGGAGACTCTCGATCAATATAAAGCGTATGCGTTGAAAGAATTTGAGGCGATGGGAACCATCAATCGAGAACGGGTTCAAAGTCTTGTGGATTTAGCCGATGAAGAGATGCACAAGACCATCTATGAATGTTTGTTTTTATGCGATGTCAACCCTGAGGGGCAAACGCCGTTTGAATTATCAGATACACAAGGTTTTGACGCAAAAGGAAATCCGATTCTGGAAAAAAACGTTTACCCTGTTTTTACAGAAAATGCTCTGGCGGGAGTCGCGGGAATCGAACGTTTTTTGCCAAGTGAGATGATTGGGGGAAATTCAGAGAAGAACATTGAGGGAATGAAGCATTTTTTACAAAATGAATATTCAGAAATTGCCGCACAATCTGGAACCAATCCACAGCCCACGATTCAGGCAATGACGACGATTGGCAGTTTGGGAGGGATTGGGCATAAACCGGATTCGGATATGGATTTGCAGGTGATTTTCAATACGAATCCTCAATTTGAACACCGTTGGAATGATGCTGATTTTTTCCTCGCTTTCTGGACGATCCTCCTGCAAAATCTCCAGCACAATTTCTTAGAAAAAACACTCCCAGAAGAGAAACGAAAGGGATTGAAAGCACAAGTAATTGCCAATTTGAAAGCAAATTATGGCGAACAATTGAATGAAGAAAAGCGGGGCATCATCGCTGAAATGTTTTCGAGTTCTTACCAAAAAGCATTGGAGGCAGAGGTTTGGAAAGTATTCAATGCTTTGAAAATAGAAGAGCAAAATCAATTACTCTATAGCCAACTCACGCAAGATTTATCCAAAGTTCCTTACCTGGAAAAATATTTTTCCAATTTGAAGAAATGCTTTCCTCTTCTTAGAGCAGTGGATTCCGAACAGCTCTTCAATAAAAGTTTTCCTTATTCCACGCAAGAATTGGACAATGATAAAATAATGGGATGGTTGGCAAAATTTTATAAAGATCAAAAATTGGGGAAAAAAGGAGCCGACCTGGTCCTTCAAAAGCATGTTCGGAAAAAAGGGATTTCTCCGCAGAGCATCGACGAAAAAACCAAAGCGACGGCTCTCTTAGAACATCTTTCCACACTCAAGCAGCGCTTCTCGATTATCGGAGCTTTCCTGACCCATGCGGCAGGGAGTATTTCTTTGGAGCAAAAAGATAGTTTGCAAAGAATGGTCAATCATATCAGTAGTAAATTTGATCCTCAAGGGCAGTATTTCAAAACGAGCAAAGGGGAAATGCTGGAAAATCTTCAATTGTGCACCAATAAAAGTTTTCGTACGCAAATGGTCAATCTGATTGACCGTTATTCAGATTTGGAAGCCGCCAAAATAGAAGCGAGAAGCGAGTCTGCGCTGCATCAAAAAATTGAAAAGATCGAAGCCTACCTCACTCGTAAATACCCCACAACAGAAGTTCATTTATTCATAAATATTTTGAGGAATCAAAGGCAGGGACAGCACACCCCTTTTTTAATTTCACCGGAAGGGAGCATGACCTATTCTTTAATGCTCAATGATTTTCTGCTGAATCCTGCGGTGATCTTAGCCGGTATCTCCCCGATGCCCTTTGACTTCCCTCATGATCTCAAAGTGATGATTTCGGCTGGCATTCTTCCCTCCAGTGAATGGTCGCTCAGTCAAACAAAAGACGGTAGTTCAGAATCGTTTAATTTCCAGAAACTTTCAGACTGGGGGTCGATGTCTATTCCCAGAGAAAAACTCTGGTCACACGCCATTCCGATTTATTTACGAGAAAGCGAAAAAGTCAGCCACCGCAACTTGCCTAAAGCGTTGCTCAATTGTTGGTGGTTGGAAATGCTTTGCTGTATGGAAAAACAACCCAAACTGACCAGCCTGACCCAATTGTTGTGGTATCCAGAAAAACGGCATTTCATCAAACATCAATTGGCAGAACAGCCAAATTTTAAAGTCTGGGTGCAGAAAATCCAGAAAATGGAGCAGGATTATCCGGATCTGATTCGAGATCCTTGGTGGCTCAAATTTACAGAAATGTTGATCCGTTTTGAAAATTCCAAACTGCGGAAACAAATCATTTTCTGCTTTGCCCAACATATTCGCTTAACCGATATTGTTAATTTCAATAATGATTGCAAAGCGATTTTGTTAGACAATAAAGCGACTTGGCGGAGCAAAGCACTCATTTCGTTTTATGATGAGTTTTTCCCGGATCAGGATGTGCGGATTGACTTGATGAAATTTGCGCAAGGGCATGACGATATTGGGAATCGCATGGAGCATGAACTCAAAGCCTCGTTTCAAGCATCAATGGATCGGACTAAACAAAAATTGCTGGAAATCGGCAATGAAAAAGCCTTGAATCGAATTGTCAAATATTTTGTGAAAGCAGGTGGCCCTGCTTTTATGTCTGAAGCCATCAAAGATGAAATTCTAGAAAATTTGAAAGTAATCAATGCCGATATTTTGATTGCGGATGAAAAGATTTTGCTCAAGGCAAAAGAATCCCTCAATGCGATGGAGGCAGAGCAGTTGGCTGATTTGGAAAAGGATCGTCAAAATATCAGGCAGATTCTTGAAGGGATGTTCCTCCAGTATTCGGAACTCCAGGGAAAAGTACCCATTGCGGCCCTTGAGAAAAGTGTTTTGGATGCTCGGATTAAATTGGCCGGCGATCCGCTAGAAAATGTTATTTTCAATTATCATTATAAACGCAATTTCAAGAATAAACCTTTTCAGGTGCCGCTGCCCATTTCAAAAAGTCTCAGTATTCCTCGGAAAAAAATCATGCTCAACTTTGAACAGGGAGGGGACAATTGGATCTTTCAATCGATTCTGAGCAAACAAGACGCGAGGGGAGGGTGCGGAGAAAGCGAGATGGCAATGTTTGGTGCCTCATTGGTCGAAGGCTTGGCGCGGTGTGTCTTCAGTGGCTATGTCGGATTTACCACGAAAAACCTGACTTCTTTTGAAAAACCAGCCGCTCATCATAAAAGCGCGGTTGCCAGGAATTCTCTCACGCATCAAGATATTCAGGATCTTGCTTTTGCGATCCATGATTTTTTCCAACCACACCGGGTTCACCCTCAAGAGTTGTTGGAAAATATTCATTACATCACCGATATTTTCATGGTTTGTAATGTGAATCGTTTTGGTATTATTTCCTTGATTGTCCGCGATAATTTTGGGGATCATTATGTGGTGCGTTATGATCTCAATCAAATCAAAATAAAAATCCCTCCTCAACACATGCTCACTCCGGATGACAAATTCCCGCAATTTTTTCTACGACTCCATAGCAATCAAGGCCGTGTTTTGTTTAAAAGCGCCATTCAGCAGTTGAAAACGCTTTTGGATGCCCAGTATAAGCCTCGCTTCAAAGTATGGGTCAATTTTGGCGACTTTGATTTGACGACTTCTCCAAAACTTTACCGCACGTATGTCAATGGGATTGCCGAAGCATTATGGCCCGCAGATTCGATTGGCACGGCTCACCAGTCGCTTTCCAGAAAACTGAGTGATTCCCTTGACAAAATGGGACAAACCGCCATCAAACGCTATCAGCGGATTGAACAGGAAAGAAAAGATTTGCTTGAAAAAGTCAAACAAAAAAACAATCTCAAGGCACGAGCCTATATGGATCGTAAACGGAGTCAGATGGGGCTTTAATCATCCCTCTCAGAGCGGCCAGCTTGAATCCGCTTTTGTTTAACGCTGGAATGAGCTATACTTTTCGCTTTTAGAGCCATCCATCCAGAGACGCTGTTTGGGATGGGCCACAGGCTTGATTTAGGGGCTATTGAGAGTCTTCGCACCGCTATTTTTCCACAAAATTTTAGATGAGGTTCTATTGTACGAAACATCAGATATTCGAAAAGGGTTGAGAATTGAAATAGACGGCACTCCCTTTCAAGTTATAGAGTTTCAATTTGTCAAACCAGGTAAGGGGACGGCATTTACCCGGACTAAAATAAGAAACATCATTACCGGAGCTGTGCTGGATCGTACATTCAAGACTGGCGAAAAATTAAAACCGGCTGATACCGAAGATCGAGCAATGCAATATCTCTATAATGATGGCAATGAGTTCCATTTCATGGATAATAGTTCCTATGAGCAAATTAGCTTAGAGAGCGATATCATTGGAGATGCCGCTAATTATTTGATTGAAGAAATGAACATCAATATTGGCTTTTTTAATGGAAAACCGATTGGCCTCACGTTGCCTAATTTTGTGACGATGGCGGTCGTCGAAACCTCTCCGGGCGAAAAAGGCAATACCGTGACCGGAGCCACCAAACCCGCTTCTCTCATCACAGGCTATACGGTGAATGTTC
>WASW01009943.1_pt1 | contig 26235 bp, 34 predicted proteins | sample 5698521 | NCBI WGS metagenome assembly WASW01 (sample SAMN11175560, study PRJNA528189) | sponge metagenome | isolation source: marine sponge | host: Leucetta | place: Antarctica: Western Antarctic Peninsula, King George Island | collected 2013-01
TGACATGTATTGTAAAATTGTTTTAGTTGATCTTAGATCTTTTTGTGTAATGGTATTGATTTACGCGTGAAGGTTGATACATACCAAAATTCTCAAAGAAGGTTATTGGGCTTGAGAGAAATTAATCTTAAAGAAGAATATCGTTCTGACAGAAATAATATTGTTTCTGAATTTTTCCTTCCATGCCTAAGTAATTGTATAGAATATGATAGATGTGTTGATTTTTTATCAATTCAAACATTGTCTACATTTTCTATAGCGTTTGATGGATTTGCAGAAAGAAAAACAAAACTCCGATTGATTACAGGTCACAGATTTAGAACAGCTGATCTTAATTTATTGACAAAGATTTTTTCTGAGAAATATACAAAATCATTTAAAGGAAAATCAATCAAAGATGCCAAAATACAAAAACTTCAAGACATTGTAAATAATGGACAGGTGGAATTAAAAATTGCAATACCAAATTCAGAACAAATTTCAGACACATTTTCAGAAAGGATTGGAATTTTTAGAGATGAGGAGGATCAAACAGTGGCTTTCACAGGAACATCAAAAGAATCATTCTCAGATCAAACCAGAGATTTTGAATCCGTGGATGTGTTTACATCATGGAATGATAAATCAAGGGTTGAAAGAAAAGTAAAAGATTTTGAAGATTTGTGGGAAAATAAAACAAAGCATGTAAAAGTTTATGATTTTATGTATGCAGAGGAAAATAATCTTTTAAAATATTCATCAGAGTGGATATTGAACAATTAAAATTCAAATGAGTCTTCTAATCGTGCTTTATTTTCAAAGAAATTCATTCTATTAATTTTGTAATAAATTACTTCACCTCGTCTTTCTATTACTGCAATTATAGGTTCTTTACCCATTTCAGTAATTTCTTCAACCTTTTTTTGTAAATTTCCTATTTTTTCTTGTTGACCCTCATTTAGACCAAAGATTAGAAATTTTGCACCTTTTTCACCATAATGCCCTCGTTCATAGACTCGAAAATCAGAACCAAATCCAAAACCATCTTTTACTACATAACCTCTATTTCGTAAATCACGATAAATTAAAAATTTAGTAAGAATTTCAAAATCAGTCTTTTGGCAAATACTCATAAAAATATCAAAATCAATCTGTTTGTTACTTTTTTTTAGAATCAGTTTTTTTGTATACAGTAGATAAAGAGTTTCAAATGATTTAAGGAATAATTTTTCTTTTTCAATTTCTCCAAATCCCTTCAGATCTAATTCATGAACCATGCTCTTATCTGAAATACAAGTTTGATCTAAAATTAATTCTCCATTAACTAGTGGGGCCTCATCCATAATGAAGTGAAAATCAAAAGATTTCCATATAAGCATTAGAAAATACGAAGGATACTCGGCTAACCGTTAAAATATGGGCATTTTGGCTTGAGAATATCATGCATGGTGCAAATTATCGAGATGGAAAAGGTCAAGTCTTTACCAGAAAAGAATACATCAAAGGTAAACCACAAATCAAAATTGCAAAATTCCAAGGCGGTAAAAGAGGAACCTATCAATATTGTGTTCAATTATTACTAAATGAAAAAATTCAGATTAGACATATGGCTATTGAAGCTACAAGGTTATCAGCAAACAAGACACTAGAAAAAACAACTGGTGAGACAGGATATTATTCAAGACTAAGAATTTATCCACACAATCTTCTTAGAGAGAATAAACAGATTGCAACTGCAGGTGCAGACAGAGTTTCAGAAGGAATGAGAAGATCATGGGGTAAAGCAACCAGTTTAGGAGCTAGAGTAAAACAAGGTCAGTGTATTATGGAACTATACGTAAACGGTGATGCTCATTTAACAGCTGCAAAAAAAGCACTTCATGGATCATGTGTAAAATTACCAGGAACACCACTAATCAAAGTGATGGATTGGAATAAATTATCACCATAAGGTATCTAGCATAGATTTCTTATTTTTAACAAATTCTAAAAATTCTTCAAATTCTTGTTTTGTAGGTTCTCTATTCAGAATTCTTTTAGACTGATAATAAAACGTATTATAGATTCTTCCCACAACAATACCCAAAGCAAAAGATTTTGAATTATCAATATTAGAAAGTTGTTGAAGCAGTTGTTTGATTTCATCTTTGTTTGAAATAGAATCTTGAATTTTTTGTTCTATTTTCTTTAGAAGAGTTTCATCCACGATACATCTTGATTGAAATAGTTAAAAACAGTTTAATATCCAAATTCAACCTTTAGGGATGTTGCAGTTATAGTACAGTCTGGTTAGTACTCGTGCTTGCCAAGTACGTGACCCGGGTTCAAATCCCGGTAACTGCATTTTTTAATCATAAAATTCAAGAACACTAACGGTAAATTTTGGAATCTTAACAGTCATAGAATACAGAGTTTTAGATTTGAAATAGCATATCAAAGAAATTGAAATAACGAATGTTAAAATTTCGTCAATAATGTTTGAAATTATGGAAAAAATGCGTGCCATGGTGCTTGAAAAATGTGCAAAAATTGAAACAAACCCATTGAAATTAATTGAAATTGATAGACATGAAATTAAGAGACCGAATGAAATTTTAATAAAAATAGAAGCTTGTGGAGTTTGTCATTCGCAGCTTCATGGAATTGAGGGAGATTGGAAAGATATTGGAATTCCATCATCATTACCAACAGTTCCAGGACATGAAGTGGTGGGAAAAGTAGTAGAAATAGGAAATAAAGTCACCAGATTCAAAGTTGGAGACAGAGCAGGAATAACACCACTGTTAGAAGCATGTAAAAATTGCCAATATTGCAAAGAAGGGAAAGAGTATCTCTGTGAATCATCAATAATTTTAGGCGAATCACTCAAGGGAGGATATACAGAATACATTACAGTAGTAGAAGACTTTGCGACCAAAGTTCCAGAAAACATGAAAGCAGAATATGCAGCACCATTATTTTGTGCAGGAATTACAGCATACAAAGCAGTAAAAGCTGCAGAGCCACAATTACACAAGAAGGTAGGGATTTTCGGGATTGGTGGAGTTGGTCACATGGCAGTACAATTTGCTAAAGTAGAAAACTGTGATGTTATTGCATTTTCCAGAACTCAAAGTCATCTTGATGTTGCAAAAAGATTAGGAGCGATAGATACGATGGTATTTTCAGAAAATCAAGAAGAATTTCTATCCAAACTAAAAGAGAAACACGGAACACTTGATGCTGCAATTGTTTTTGCACCAGCAGACATTGTTACAGATACTGCAATAAAATCAGTAAAAAAAGGCGGATTAATTGTAATTGCCACAGTAGGAGAGAATCCAACATTTATGGCATTTGAAGAAAAAACAATTAGAGGAACACTCATCGGCTCTACGAAAGACATGGAACAAGTAATCAAAATTTGTGATGATAATAATTTAGAGGTCATCACTCAATCATTTCCATTAGAGAGTGCAAATGAGGCACTCAAAAAACTAAAAAATTCAGAAATTGAGGCAAGGGGCGTTTTAATTCCTTAATTATAAAATTTGGAGAGAAGTGGATTTCATTATGAATTGCAAAAGATGTCACCATACAGATCAGATACATATTACAAATCTAGATAGTAATTCAATAATCAAGGCTGGAAAATGCCAAATTCCAAATTGTACATGCCAGCAATACATAGATCCCATTCAAAAAATTGATGAGGAGCTTTTGTAATAATTCATATATCAAAATCATCCCCATACAATCATGGACAAGCATAAACCATCAGATGAAATGATTAAAGATCTAGATAATTTATTATCAAAACTGAACGCCATGGAAATTGTTGCATCAGATGAATCTCAAAAAAATTCAATCAAAATCCAAAGAGCATTAGTAGAAGGTCAAATGCATTCAGTAAATGAATTTCAACATTTGAAAAAAGCTATTGATTTGTTAACTTTGCAATTATTTGATGTTCAAAATAAAATTAACAATTCATCTTAGTATCACTTAACCCACAACCTATGCATCTAAACAGAGTGGATTTTTCAAGAATTTTTTCAGGTTTCATTTCAGAACCACAACAAAGACATGAGACTTTATTGGATTCAAAATTTGTGTTTTCAGATTTTCGTACTACATAATCAGATTTTGTTTTTGGAATATCAGCAGAATTACAAATCGGTTTGTAATGAGTGATTATTTTTTTGAATACATTTTGTCTACGTTCAGAACTGGATTCAAAAAGTGGCAAGATTGCCAAGTGTAGTGATTTCTCTGAACCTGAATGTTCAACCCAGCATTTGTATTGTGAGTGTTGAACAAAAAATGACTCATCATCAGTCTTTTCACAATTTCCCACATAGACAATATCGAATTTATCATTCACCCTAGAAAGCACCAAGTAAACCAATTTTTCCATTGGAGGACCCCATTCTTCAAGAGGTATTGGTCCAAGAAACGTATGTTGAAGAATTTGAATACTCAATGAAAGTATTTTTAAGCACTTTCTTTTCATCTTTTCCCAAAAAATTCCCTAATGCCAACAATTAGATCGCAAAATCTTAACTTGAAAAGATTAAATTCAAGAGTTATAGATTTTCCGTAAATGAAAGACCCTCACAATTATGCCAAAGTTGGATACTCAATGATTTTAGTAGCTGGTAGTTTAGCAGCAATAGGTATCATTGCACTCCTTACAGCAGATGATGTATTATTTGCAGATAATTTGTCAAGGGATAAAACAGCTCATTTTAACGAATGTAAGATAAATGATTTTGTAGCTGATGATTGTGTAAAATACAGAGAGAGAATTAATACAGAAACATCAGGAATTTATGTAGATCCATCAAAGTGGAAATAGATTAGTAACCATTTGTAAAATCTTCCAACTTGTTTTGGTTTTTAGTAAGACGATTCATAGCAAAAAATGCACCACCTACAATTCCAGCTTGATAAAAGGTATACAAGAATACTCCAGAAGAAGTAGGATCAGATTTTGTAAAACTCAAAACAAGCATTGTAAAGAATACAAATGTTCCAACAAAGGTAACCAATCTATTTACAAAACCAGTATTCATCCCTACAATTCTTTTAGTAGCAGCTGCCATCAAGCCGATACTTGTGAGAATCAAAAAAGTTGCACCACCATTAGCAGTAATGAAATTATTTAACCAAGGTAACAATCCCCCTTCCAACAGTTCAACATCAGGCATTATACTGCCACCATTAATTGCAAAATTCACAGAGCTAAACATACCACCAATAACAAAAAAGAACAAAAATATTTTGACAATTGATCTTTTAATTGGACTACGGATTTCAGATGGTTTTACAGCTCTCTCAGTAATTTTAATCCCATAAAGAAATCCTACAGCCATAGCAGGAAGAAACATGATATTGATAAGAATTGGAGATTCCCGGTTAATCGTCTCAATTTGAGGATGAAAAGTTAGAAACACTAGGATGGCAAGGGAGGCTGAAGATGCAAATAAGATTAGACCCATATGACTACGAAAACTTGATTCTTGGTGATTATTCCAGTTGGACACTTTATCAAGTTAAAAGAAAATAATTAAAAACCAAATCTGAAAATCATTTGGTTAAATTATCAATTCTGTTTACCCTTTTTTAGTGGAATCGATATAAAAAAATCATGAAAGGTGGAAGGATCCTGATAATCATAGGCAGTATTGTTGGAATATTTGGCTCTATTTTCCATTTACAAGGAAAATCCATGGTAGGGCCAGAATCATCATTCATGTATTCAAATCCAGAATGGGTCAGTTACGGCTTGCAAATGATAATTGTAGGAATAATAATTTTTAGTATAGGATTTGTAATTCTCAAAAAAAATTAATTTGTCACGCGTAGAGTAATTGTGCTTTTGATTTTTGGTAATTTTCTAATTTTTGATACAATTATTTTATTAATTTGGGAAGCAGAATCAGTAGCAAATTCAGCTACAATGTCATAACTACCATATGTAATCAAGCAACTTTTGACTTCAGGTATTTCTTTTAATTGGGAATAAAGAGATTGTTCTTCTCCAATCTCACAACTAATCAGCATATACGCACTTTCCATCTAAATCATATTTTCTTAAAAATGCACCAACTTAAAGACATCTAAAAAATATGTTTCTCAAACAGATCTCAAAAACCAGCAATCATTGGATCTTGTGGTTTCATTATTTCTCTTAACAAAATGGTTGCAAAAGATCCTCTAGACAATGAAAATTCTACCACATCATCATGTGCAGAATAATCAGAACAGTGTATTGCAGCTTGTCTAAAACCACCTTCACTACTTGCCTCCTGCATTTCTTTAATGAAGAAATCTTTTGGTGAAACTTCTTCTTGTTCTAGAATTTTTGAAATTTGAAAATCAAATCGTGTTTTTTTGTAGTATGAATAACCAACAAAAGGTAATGCTAAATTCTGATCCATGCCCTTGACATATTTTCCAATAATACCATTATAATCAAAACAAACATCTCCTGATTGCGCTTCAAAAAGATCCTCACCATCCAAAAATGCAGCGCTAAGGGATTGATTAAAAATAAAAGATTGGTAAGCCTGAATGTAAAAACGTCTTAAAGAAACAGGAATGGTCCTAATAGCACGTAGTGGTTCTCCATGTTCAATCATTTCTTTTAGAACCATTCTTTCAATATCCATCTGAACTGGAACTTGATCAAAATATTGTTGATAATTTGTCTTGTCAGACAATTTTTGGCGAATTTCAGTATTCTCTTTAGAATCATAAGAGGATGTAAACGATAAAATCAAATCAACGGCTTTGTTGAAATCCATTTGTAATATTGCCTTCCCAATAAGATGTGTAACTGGTCTTTTTGAACCAAATCGCTGATAGCCATAAAAATTAAGAATTTTTTCATATTCAGTAAAAGATTTTAAATCATTTTGGCATTCAGAAATTTTTAATTTAAAATGATTTCCAACCATATCTTTTTTTGATAGAGGTTTTTTTACATAACCTAAATGTTCTAGAGAATATTTATCACTTGAAAAATTCTCTATTGCTTTTCCTGTATGTCCAGAGCATACAAATTGTTCTGTAACAGCTGATGCATCTTTTAATCCAAGAGATTTAAGGCGAAGGCCTTTTTGTCTAAAAATTCCAGATAAAGCATGGTTAGTGTCAATTCTTTTCTTTTTTAATTTGTATACAGCATAACCATTTTGATCATTGATAGAATTTTCTACCTTTTTAGAAATTAATTCAGTTACTTGAAAATCTTCAGGTTCAACTCTAATTTTTCCACCAATGCCAGGAAATTTTGTACTGTATACATCAATTCCTATTTGAGAATCTAAATTAGGAATCACTCTATTGTCACTGTAACATATTTGCTAATTGCCACATCAGGCAATTGTGCACCAAGTAGAACTTTGTATGTACCAGGAATAGCATCTTCAGAAGTATTGATAGTGATAGAAATTGGACGTGGAGCATCAGAATCCAATTGGAATGTTTCAAGAGTTTCTACTAATTCAAGATTCAAAAAGTCATGAGTTGAAGATAAAATTAACGAAACACCAAGAAGATCTTTTTGAGATAAAGAAGACACTACAAAATTAAATTCTTCGGAATTTCCAGGCGTAGTAATTAAAGAATTGGAATCTAATTGAATTTCAAGTGGTAGTGGAACAGAAACATCAACAACTCCAATATTATTTTCAGCCCATTCAGTAAACCAGATTTTTTCGCCATCTATCGTGAAATCAAAGATTTGAGCAACACCACAATTATCTAAAAGCACACCAGTTCCAGGATCACAATCAGCCCAGCCAGGATTCTTTGAGGGTACATGATATTCTACAAGAGATTGAGAAATAGGATCCATTACAGAGATATTATTTCCAGTTTGTTCGTTGAAAACCAATCTACCCTGATCATCAGATTCAATCCAATAGGGTCTAGATATTGGAGTTTTTACAACTCCTGTCTGATTACCATATGTACTCAATTGAGGATCAGATGTCACATATTGAACAAAGTTCTCAGTTATAGGATCAAAACTAAAGAATGATGAGGATGTAGTATCGGCCAACCAAATTGTTCCATCATTAGTAACAACTACTCCGTTTGGTGTAAGAAGTGTTTCAGGTAATTGATAGATTTCAATAAAGTCAAGTAATGGAAGAAATTTTTCATTAGAATTTGCAACAGATTTAAGATAACTATTTTGATCAAACTTTACTAAAACTCCTCCTTGTTGAAACAACCAATTAGTATACCACACATTGTCATCTGCATCTATTGAGAAGTCTGCAGTTACAGAATCATCTACAGGAGATGGAATACTAAGATAATTTATTTCCTCACCAGATTGACTTGGATCTAGAAACGTGAGTTTGTTTCCAGTAAAATCATTTACTATTATTTGAGAACCATCAACGAGAAGTTTTTGGGGCAAAGCATCTCCTTCTGAAGGATAGGTTAATCTTTCATATGTCTCATCAATAGTTGAGAATTTCCAGATTGAATCATATGCTTCATCAGTATACCATATAGAACCATCTGGAGCATAATCCATTCCCCACATCATTGAACGGGCACCAGGAGGCCACAGTAAATTTTCATATTCAGAAAATATTTCAGTGTTAGGATCAAATTTTGCTAATTTGCCAGTATTAGTTTCAGCAAACCAAACATTTCCATCATAATCAGTAACAATTGCTAATGGGTTTGTACATAATGTAGGAATTGAAAATTCTTTGACATAGTCTGTAGACTTTGCATCACTTGAGCCACAAAACTGAGTACGTTGTTGTGGTGGAAAATTATCTGCAGGGGTTCCTGTTAACTCGGGCACATCTTCAGGGGGAGGAGACATCATACTTTGAAGTCCAAAACCTGAAGTTACCATTATTCCGCCAAAAAAGAAAACAACCAAAAGTCCTTTTTTATTCATATTTCAAAAAAGAATTATGCCGGGTTATATCTTATGCTCAATAAATTATAATAATTTTAGATCACCAGTAATTCTATCAATTAAATTTTCAGGAGCTGGTCCAATTGAAATGCACGTTGTAGTTCCAGGAGCTAATTGAGTATGGCCAGCATCAGAGACTTCAGACCATGGAAGATTCAAATCAATTGCATGTTTTTTTACTTCTTGTAATTGCTTTATTCCAGATACTTTGACTACTACCTTTTCTTGTCCACCCCACCATTCTTTGTACCATTCAGGATGAGATTTTCTAACATGTTCTGCACCTAGAACACAGGCATGACCAACTTGTGCTGCAATCTTACCTTTTCCCATATCAAGATCAGTTCTTACAACAATTACCTGTTTGATATCACCCATACCATTATCAAAAGTAGGCTTAATGAAAAACTTTTGAATTAAATAATTGACAAAGAAACAAAATCTGTGAGTTATGACGTAATAATTGCAGGTGGTAGTGTTGCAGGATTACTATGTGCTAGAGAGATTTCCTCAAAGGGTTTCTCGGTTTTAGTAATTGAAGAAGATTATGAAATAGGGACTCCTGAACACTGTGGAGGTCTAGTAAGTATTGCAGGATTGGCAGAGCTTGGGGTAATACCATTTAGAAAAACTTTTGATCATATGATAGAATCAGCAGAAGTCACTTCTCCTAATGGGAATAGTTTTACAATTAATTCAAAAAAACAAAAAGTTATTGAGATTAGCAGAAGAGAATTAGATAAGCAAATTGCATTTCAAGCTCAAAAAAATGGTGCAGAAATCAATGTTAGAACTAGTTTTCAAGAAATTACAGATACAGGAATAAGAACTAGTAAAGAAAAAATTGACTGTAAAATTTTTGTGGATGCACGAGGAGTGTCATCTTTAATTCATAAAGATAGGACAGGAATTCTATCATCAGCGCAATATGAAATCTATGCAGACTGGATAAAAAAAGGCAAAGTAGAAGTAATTTTTGATCAAGAAAAATATCCAGGATTCTTTGCGTGGATCATTCCATCTGGAGACGGTAAAGGGAAAGTAGGAGTTGCAGGAAGAGGAATCAAAGTATCTGAAGCATTAGAGAATATTCTCAAAGAGAAAGGGAAATTTTCAACAATTAGGAAAATTTTTGCACCAATTTGGATTAAAGGTCCTATCAAAAATTTTGTAGAAGGTAAAACTGTAATTATCGGTGATGCAGCAGGGCAAGCAAAACCAACAACTGCAGGCGGAATATTCACTAGTGGGATGGGTGGAGTGTATGCAGGGCAAGCAATATCAGAATTTCTTAAAACCAATAATAGAGATGATCTTGATCAATATCAAAAAAAATGGACTGCACGATTTGGAAAAGAATTTGAAAAACAATTGTTAGCTAGAAAAATTTTAGAAAGAATTGATAATAATACAATCAATAAATTATTTGAGACAATTACACCAGAAATTACAAAAGAGATTTCAGAAAAAGATGATTTTGATTTTCATACTGGATCAATAATTAAATTACTTGGATTGAAAGGTTCGATTAAAACTGTTCAAACTCTACTTGGTGGAGAAATCAAAAAATTACTTGGTTAAAACGCGTATAATTTCTAAGCAAGGTATAAATGATGTTTACAGAAAATCGGGGTATGTCGTCTACTATTTCATTACCAACATGTAGTTGCTGTAATAGACCTATTATGCCTAATGATAAATGTGTAAAATTCAATTGCCCTGATTGTGGCGGAGATTTAATTTGGAGATGTCAAAGTTGCAGAGAGTCAGCAAGAGGCTATACTTGTACTGCATGTAACGTTCAGGGACCATAGAAAATGGCTCAATTATTACTAATTACAAAAATTCTTCCAAAAGGAATGGAGGTAGACCTTGATAAATTAGCAGAAGATATCAAAGCAGCACTAAAAGAAGGAATTACAATGAAACGACATGCAAAAGAACCATTGGCATTTGGTTTAGAATGTATCAAGGCAGAATTTGTTCTAGAAGATAAAGAAGGCCAAAGTGATGCCCTAGAAAACGCAGTAAGATCAGTTGATGGTGTCAGTGAATTTGAAGTACTCAACATGAGCCGCATGTCAGTTGACATGAAATAGGTGATTTTTTGACACGCAAAGAAGAGCCTTTGCAGATGAGAATTGGTGAAGCAAAACAAAGAGACGTAGGAAAGAAACGTGCTCGAATTGGTCCGGACGCCATGGATTTTCTCAAAGTTACACCAGGAGACATTATAGAAGTAATGGGTTCAAGATCTAGCTGTGCAGTTGTTTGGCCAGTTGATGAAGATGAAAAATTACCAGACATCATTAGAGTAGATGGACAAACAAGAAAAAATGTAGGCGCATCACTAAATGATGTTGTAAAAATCAGAAAAGTAACATCAAAGTTTGCAAAAACAATTTCATTAACTCCAGTAAATGAATCAGTAACTATCGACAAAGAATTTACAGATTTTGTTAAAAATAGATTGAAAGGATTGCCAATTGTACACGGAGATGAAATTTCAGTTATGATTTTAGGAAACTCTATGGATTTTAAAATTACAAAAACGTCTCCAAAAGGAGTAGTCAAAATTGACCGTACAACAACTCTAAGCATTTCAACAGAAACTTCAGTTGACAGAAAAGTTAGAGTGACGTATGAAGAAGTTGGAGGCTTGAGACGAGAAATTAAAGCAATGAGAGAAATTGTAGAACTTCCATTAAAACATCCAGAGTTATTTGTAAGATTAGGAATTGAGCCACACAGTGGAATTTTACTTTATGGTCCACCAGGTTGTGGTAAAACTCTACTCGCAAAAGTAATGGCAAGTGAATCAGAAGCTAACATGTTTCCAATTAACGGTCCAGAAATAATGAACAAGTATTATGGTGAAACAGAAGCAAAGCTAAGAGACATTTTCAAAGAGGCAAAAGATAATTCTCCAAGTATAATATTCATAGATGAAATTGATGCCATAGCACCAAAAAGAGAAGAAGCATACGGAGATGTTGAAAAAAGAGTTGTTGCCCAATTGTTGGCATTAATGGATGGCCTAAATGACAGAGGAAATGTAATTGTTCTTGGTGCAACAAACAGACCAGATAGTATAGATCCAGCACTTAGAAGACCAGGAAGATTTGATAGAGAATTTGAAATTTCAGTTCCTAATGAAGATGAGAGACTAGAGATTCTTGAAATTTACACTAGGTCAATGCCAATTAGTGAGGATATTGATCTTAAAGATTTATCATCAGAATTACACGGATATACAGGTGCAGATATCAAATCACTTTGCAGAGAAGCTGCACTAAAATCAATTAGAAGATACCTTCCAGAAATTGATCTTGAAACAGAGAAAATTCCGTCTGAAGTATTACAATCAATGCAGATTAAGCTAATCGATTTCTACGATGCAATGCAAGATGTAGTCCCTACAGCTATGAGAGAATTCTATGTTGAAAGATCAAAAGTATGGTGGCATGATGTTGGAGGATTAGAAGATGTTAAAAAATCACTATCAGATAACCTTGCAATGGCCATGAAAGAGCCTGCCAAATTTACAAAAATGGGAATAAAACCTCCAAAAGGTGCTTTAATCTATGGACCGCCAGGATGTGGTAAAACTCTACTCGCACGAGCTTTAGCTACTGAAACAGGTGCAAATATGATTTTAGTTAGAGGTCCAGAAATACTTTCTAAATGGTTAGGAGAATCTGAAAAAGCAATAAGAGAAATTTTTAGAAAAGCAAAAACATCATCTCCATGTGTAGTAATATTTGATGAATTAGATTCCATTGCAAAGTCCAAATCAGGAGAAGGTGGAACGGGTGAGACAATTCTAAGTCAACTACTTACAGAAATAGAAGAAGGTAGTTCATCAAGAGTTGTAATAATTGGAATTACAAATCGTCCAGATGTTTTAGATAATTCTTTACTCAGAACAGGAAGATTGGATTTAGTACTGTATGTAGGCCCGCCAGATGAGAAAGGAAGATTAGAAATTATCAAAATTTTAACACGAAAGATGCCATTAGCAAGTGATGTGAAATTACAAGAGATAGCAGTAGCTACCCAAAATTTCTCAGGTGCAGATTTGGCAGCATTATGCAGAGAAGCTGCAGTTGAAGCAATGAGAAATAATGCTCCAAAAATTTCAAGTCATGACTTTGCAAACAGTTTGAAACAAGTAAGACCATCAATTACAAAAGAGGTAGACCAATGGTACAATTCAATAAAGGAAAGTATATCTAACGTGGTACCAAAGTCAGGGGATAAATCATTCTACGGATAAAAAATGGCAATACCAATAAGAAATACAGTGTTTGATAAGATTAAAGAAGCAAAGCGTCTAACAGATGTTGAACTTTTCAAGAGTCTTGTAAAAGATGGACATGTAATTGCAGATGATAGATTTAACAAAATTCTTTTAGATTTAGAAATTCTTGGCCTCATCACAGTCTCATGGATTACTAAAGAAGAGCGCAGAATAGAAATTGTTGTAGTTGAAGAAAAAATCGACAAAATAGAACAACAAGTAAAGGAAACTATGGAAAGTGATTATGAAGCTAGTTTCCCAGGTGTAGATAAATAAATTTTAGAATAAAGGAATATGGAATGCTGCATCCAATGCAACAGCTACAAAAATAATTGTTAGATAAGGTGCAGTTACTTTGTATGCTTTCCATGCAAATTCAGATGTAGGATTCTTTGTTAATTTGTAATGATACACAAGCATCAAGGCTCCAGAAATTATTGCAATAACAGTATAAACAAGTCCCATACCGTCTGGGATAAATGAAAGTATCAATGAATATGGAATTAAAATTAACGTATTACCTAAAATGAACTTTGATGTTTTGTGCATTCCAATTACAACAGGAAGCATTGGAACTTCAGCTTTGGCATATTCGTCTTTGAGTTTCATTGCAAGACACCAAAAATGAGAAGGAGTCCAAACGAAAACTAAGAAACCAACTAAGAATCCTAACAAATCCATACTGCCTGTTGCTGCAGACCATCCTGCCCAAGCTGCAGCACTACCGGCAATACCACCAATTACAATATTGGATACGTTTCTTCGTTTTAGCCAAACTGTGTAAATAATAACATACGAAAAAATTCCAACTGCAATAAAGAATGCAGAAACTGCATTCAATGCAAAGAAACCATAGATTACAGAAATACAACTTACAACCAATCCATATATCAGAACATTTGATGCAGTCATTCGTCCAGATGGGATTGGTCTAGTGCTAGTTCTAGTCATTTTAGGATCAATGTCTTTATCATAATAGTGATTTAGTGCACTCGAACCAGCTGATGCCAATGCTCCTGCAACAATAATGTGCAAATACGACCAATAATCTAGCTCAGGAACACCTGGAACTAGCTTACTTGCAGCATACATGGATGTAACTGCAGTAATTACTAAAAGAACAACAATTCGGGGTTTAGATATCTCCAGTATTTCATTAAATCCCAATTCACTCTAGCCCTATCGCAAAGCCATTTAATTTCTTCGTATAGATCCATATGATTTCGCAAGGAATAAGTATCTCAGTCCGGTCAACTATCTTAAATGAGTAATTGGGACCTCATGATGCCAGGAATGGGACTTACAGCTATAGGAGTAGCTGGACTTACATTGTCGTATGCAGGGATTGCACATACATTCATCGATGGCATGCATGCATTAACTGGCCTTACGATGTTTATCGGATTGATTATACTAGCAGCAGGTATCTTAGATGGGGGAATTTCTACAAGTAATAGAGCCAAAGCAACGACTTTGGTGATTTTATCAATTTCATTAGGATTTGGAATGTATGCCATGACAATGAATACATCAAACTATACAATTACAATAGCCGGAATTTTAATGGCAATAGCATTTCCTGCAATCATTATTGCATATCTATCAATGAAGCATCCAACGGTTGCAAAACCAATAGGAGGAATTGTATCAATTGCATCAGCTATTGGAATTATCATGTGGGTATCATTTGGAATTTTCTCAGCTCCTGACACATACATGATTCCTCAACAAATAGGGGTTGAAGAGCCAACGGAAGATCTTACACCGTCAGGGCCAATATTTGCAATTGAAATTCTTAAAGATTCTACCATAGATGGAAATCCAGATTATTCACCAGATGTAGCAGTTGTTACACAAGGATATATTGTTGAATGGACAAATGCAGATTCTGTAGCTCACACTGCAACTAACACAGAGAGTTATGGAGATGTGTTTGATTCAGGTTTAATGAATGAAGGAGATGTATTTACACTAGATACAACAGATGTTGAAATTGGAGAATATGTGTATGAATGTAGTTTCCACCCATGGATGATTGCAACTTTAGTTATTGAAGCTGTAAAAGAGCCAACCAAAGTAATAATCCCACAAGGAGCAGCAATACCTGAAGATGGACAAATTTACTATGATCCAGAAACATTAGACATTACTGTTGGAACTACAGTTGCATGGGATAATGCAGATACTACAGTCCACACAGTGACATCAGGAAAAGCACCAGAAACAGACGGTATCTTTGATTCAGAAATGATGGCATCAGGAGATATTTTTGAATTTACATTTACAGATGCAGGAACTTTTGATTATTTCTGTACATTCCACCCATGGATGGTAGGAACTGTTAACGCAGAATAGAGTTGCAGAAAATTAAACTAACAGAATCAGATAAAAAAATTCTATCAGAATATTCAGAAAATCAAAAACCCAATGAATCATGTGCCATACTATTTGGAAAAGATGATCAAGTTTTAGATTTATTTTTAACAGAAAATATAGAAAACTCTCCAGTAAACTTTACAATTTCAAATAAGCAACTAATTGAAGCATATAAAATAGCTGAAGAGAAAAAAATGGAAGTAGTAGGGATATTTCACTCACATCCAAGTTCAGATGCATATCCATCAAACACAGATAAAAAATTCATGTTTAGTAACCCAGTAGTTTGGGTAATTTATTCAGGAATAAACAAAAATTTCAAAGCGTATTCCTTGGAATCAGACATTATAGAAGTGTCAATTCAAGAATAAGGTGTAATTGAAAAATCAAATTTTTGTAGGATGAATCATACACATAGTTATTATCTAAGAATTTTTATTTTTAATTAATTGCAAAATAAAATAATATTTTTCACCATAGTCATGGTTCTTTTTGCAAGTGTCCAATCAGTAACAGCTGAAACCAGCATTTATGAGAAAAAAGAATTTTTATTAGAATATCCATCTGAATGGAAAATTAAAGAAATGTGGGGAGTACACCTAAAACAAGTATACTTTCAAGTAGACATACAAAGTGATTCAGGAGTTACAATAAAACAACAAAAAAGTATAATTCCAATCAACACAATTAATGATAAATTAATCCAATTTATGATAGATAATGAAAAAGAAAATTGTAGAATGAATGTTGATGGCCCATGTTGAAATTATACATTTTCTAATGCTAGAAGCATAACAGTGGATAACACCAAAGCCATACTAATTGAATATCAAGCAAACCTAGACAACAGAGAAAGAATAGTGAAAAAAATATTCATTCCAGATGGCAATAACAATTGGATAATTGAAAGTAAAGTATCAAAAAATAAAATGGAATTGTTTGAAATCATCGGAACAACTTTGGAATCATTTACAAGAAATATTGAGATAGAAAATAAAATACAAATTTCAAGTATTACAGATATTGGAATTCCAGAATGGGTAAAAAATACTATGAAATGGTATGTTGAAGGTATAGTTTCAGAAAAAGAGATGATTACAGCGTTGGAATTTTTAATTGATCAAAAAATAATCAAAATTAATTTTACTCAATGAGTGTAGATTAAAAAATAATTATCAATCTAGTAAACGAAATGTAGCACGTTCGCTATGAATATAATTTAGAATACTTTTGTCTGGAGAAATTATTTTTCCAATGATGTTGACTGGGGATGCAGGAGTAATTTCTCCAGGATTGCCAATTGGAGTAGGACCATAAAACAGGCAGATTGCTTTGCCTGTAGGCCAATATGCAACATCATTTAGTTGAACTGGAGATTTTGCATTTTCTTCAGGTTGAGAAATAGGCGATTTTGATGTGTAAATTTCATCCCCCCAAACATTGAGATCCACTGTAAAAGGTAACTTTGAAACAAAATCCTTGACAGTATTTGGGGAACTATCATCATCTAATTCTAAAAGTATGTTTGATGAATGTGGAATTTCTACCATAACTGAATATTTCACAACTATATCAGGATCTTTGAATTAAATATCCCTTTTTTTAATTAGATTTATGGAAATTCACGTATACGACACCTATGTCAAAGCAGCAGATGGTCACACCATGCACTTTGATGTAATTACTGGTGAAAAAGACCATGACAAAGCCATCACATATGGTAAAGAATGGTTACAATCCGTCAATGAAGGGGATTCAGAAATGACTACAAACGAATGTACATTCTGCCATTCACAAGGAGCACCAGAGCCTGTTGAACAGGCAATTAAGGAAAAAGGCTACTTTATCCAGAAAATGGAAGGCTGTCCTTAAACATTTTTTTCCTTTTTATTTATGATCATATTTTTTAGATTGAATAATTTAGAATTAACATGTCTGAAAACAAATATTCAAAGTGGACAGTAGAAGGAGACAAGAAAACAAAATGGATTTGTGGATGTTTCCAAACATCTGATAACTATTTCAAATTCTGTGATACACATGATATTACTTTGAGGAAAGCAATTCAAGATCAAATTGATGAATTAGATATGACACTAATCATTGAAGACTAGATAGCAAATATTGCAACAAATGCAGATACAAACACGATTGCAATTGTATTTAGTAATTTGATAACTGTGTTAAGTGCTGGACCTGCAGTATCTTTGTAAGGATCACCGATAATATCACCGACAACTGCAACTTTGTGAATTTCAGAACCTTTTTCGCCCTTCATTTCAACTAGTTTCTTTGCATTATCCCATGCACCACCAGTGTTTGCCAAATGATATGCTAGTAAAATTCCTGTTACTACTGCACCCATCAATAATCCTGCAACTGCAGTTGGACCTAGTAAAATTCCTAAAATGATTGGAGCAGTAATTGCAACGATAGCTGGTTTCCATAGTTCTCTAATTGATGCAACAGTAGCAATATCTACACATTTAGCATAATCAGGTTTTGAGGTTCCTGCAAGAATTCCAGAATCAGCTTTGAATTGACGTCTAACCTCATCAACCATTTTTCCTGCAGCACGCGATACACCATTGATCAGTTGACCTGTAATGATAAATGGAATCAAACCACCAATTAGTAATCCAACTATGATTGATGGATTTGTTAAACTATAATCTAATACTAGTACACCTGCGAAAACATGTGCTGCTTCAAATTGAAATGCCTGAATCATAGCCAAGGCAGCTAATGCAGCACTGGCAATTGCAAAGCCTTTGGTAACAGCTTTTGTTGTATTTCCTACAGCATCAATTTCATCAGTAACTTTACGATTTTCTTCGCCCATTTTTGTCATTTCGACAATTCCTCCTGCATTATCTGCAATTGGACCAAATGCATCAATACTTAGAACAATTCCTGCTAAACTCAACATTGCCATTGCAGTCATTGCAGTACCGAATATTCCATAGAGTACTGGGTCTGCACCTTCAGGGGCAGCACCGGATGCGATACTGTAAGATACCATAATTGCAATTACTAGTGCAATCATAAATGGTCCAGTAGATTGCATGCCTTTGATAATTCCCATTAATGTTAATGATGCATAGCCCCATTTTGCAGAGTCTGCAATTTCTTGAACTGGTTTTTGTTTGTAACTAGTATAGTAATCAGTAATTTTTTGAATCACGGGAACAAGAATGACACCAATAACAGTAGAGCCAAACAGAGCATATGATGTTGCAGAGTCTCCAATAAAGTACATGATAAAAGCATAATTCAGTGCTATAGCAATTGCCGCTGAAACATAAAATGAACGATTAAGTGGTTTCATAACATCTGTGACATTTTTTGAACCAACAATTACAACACCAATAATTGATGCAATCATTCCTGAAGAACCAATTAGTATTGGGTAAAGGAAAAAGTTTGGTGCACCGATTAATGCTGCAATTAACAATGCTGCAAGAATTGTAACAATATAAGATTCATAAATATCAGAGCCCATTCCTGCTGCATCACCAACATTGTCACCGACATTATCTGCAATAGTAGCAGGATTTCTAGGATCATCTTCAGGAATATTTACCTCAACTTTACCGACCAAGTCAGCGCCCATATCTGCTGCCTTTGTGAAAATACCACCTCCAATTCTAATGAATAATGCAATTAGACTTGCTCCAATTCCTACACCTGCAATGGTGATTGGGTCAGGATAAATTAGATAAAGACCAGTGATTGCCACTAGAGCCATTGCTGGAACTGCAAGGCCAACTGTAGCCCCGCCTCTAAAAGCCATAGCAAATGTCTTTCCAAGTCCAGAACCACTCAAATTTGCAGCTCTAACTGCTGCTTTCACTGTAATTTTTAATGAGATAACTCCTGCAACTGCAGATAATGTTGCACCCACTGCAAATGCAACGGCATTTGAAAAATTAAGGAATACGCCAATAATTACGGTAAGTGCTATTGCGACAGGAATAATAATTTTCATCTCTCTTTTCAAAAATGCTGCAGCACCTTCTTTGACGGCATTTGAAATATCCATCATTTCTTTTGTTCCTGCAGGTTGTTTCATAATCCAAAATACCAATCCACCAGCGACTAAAAATGATGCAATTGCTGCAATAAATGGCAGAATTTCTGGAATTTCCATAAGTATACTTTGCTTGCCCAAATCTAGGAAATATAAATCAAATAGTAGAGATCTTGCTTCTTTTTCTATAAGGAGGGAATGATTTTCCCTTTAGTCCTTGTCTTACTAGTTTGTTGAATCTTTTACCATGAGCAAGATATGGAAATCGCATGTGAATTAATTCATGGACTACTGTATTCTCCAAAGTCTTTTCATCCGGAATTTTTCTTACATTTAGAAATACAAGATTATGTTGAAGATACGCTACTCCATAGTACTTGTAAGCAGACGTCCTCCTACCTTCAGTCATCTCTTTTGGAGCATCCAATACTTCTTTCGTAGTTAAGAGAATTTTAGGTTCAGAAATTGAGAAACGAGTAGAGTAAATTCCAACTTTTTCTAAAATTTGTAAAGTCAGTTCAGGATCAAGTTTCACAATTAATGATTAGAAAATCCATGTTTATCCTAAAGTGTCAATTGTTGTAAGAAATTTTGTTTATTATAATATGGTAATTTGATGGACATAAAGTCAGTATCATTGTTGTCAATTTTTGGGCAGAGAAATAACAAAAGTTGTAGGGTCATTTTTTACTGAAATTGTTCCACCATGCTGCTCTACAATATTTTTACAACTTGCCAACCCTAAACCAGTTCCCGTATCTTTAGTAGTAAACAATGGCTCAAACATCTGGTTTACTACATCTAGAGGGATTTGTGGACCAGAATCCTCAATTTCAATTCTAATTTGTGATTCATGATCAATAAATCTAACTTTAATGATTCCCTGTTGTTTTATTGCCTCAATTGCGTTTGATAAAATATTTACAAATAGAATATCTAATTTTATCGGATCACAATTTATGGATAGATCATTTTTGGGTATTTGAATTGAGACAGATTTTGGAACATTAACTCTTAAAATTGATGATTCTAAAAGTTCATTTAAAGAAACATCTGATGAATGAAGATTTGAAACACGAACAAAATCAGTCACACCATTAATCTGATGAGTCATTCTTTCAATTGCAGCATTTATCATTGAGAATCGTTTTTGACTAGATTCATCATTAGTAACTAATGTTTTTTCTAATAAAGAAACTGCTCCTTTAATTACAGTTAGTGGATTTTTCAGATCATGTGCCAGCCTTGAAGAAAATGTTCCAACGGTTGCAAATTTTTCTAATTTAATAATATTTTTTGATTCTTTATTCAGAATCTCTAAAATTAACATAATCATAAAAATATGGATTCCAACATTAATTATTGCAAGACCAATTTCTAAAATTATTAGGAAAAAAGTATTATCTTGTTCTTCATCGTTTAAAACCTGAGTCAGATAATCCATAGAACCATTAAAGTCAAATTTCCTATTATCTAAAAGCAAAAAAGTACTGTCATCAAAATCAATGTTTAATTGTTTATTTTCTAAATTAGTTTCCAAATGAGATATATACAAATTTAATTTTTGATTTGCATTATCATGAAGAAGTTGAAATTTTGAATCAAGGGGTTTAACTGAATCACCATGCCAGGTTCCACCATTTTTTAAAAGTTCCATATATGAAACAAGATGAAATGACATGTTGTCAGGATTAGCATAAGGAACTCCACCAATGAATTTTTGAGTTTCAAACATCAATGAGTCAGATAATTGTCTAATTTGGATAGAGAGTGTAATTGAAGTTTCTAATTCTTCATGAGAGGACTGAAGATAAGAGATAGTAGAAAAACTAAACAAAATAAGAATAATTTGAAGAGAAACTAGAAACGAGATTTTTAAATTACTTTGCATAATATCTACTTAATTTCCATATATTATAGAATATTTAAAACCAAATTGGTGTGAAATCATTATGAGAGGCACCAAAACGATTATGTATTATAAAAAAATGGAAAAAAATATGTTAAGTAGAGTGAAAATAGGAGTTGCCTTAGTTTTAGTCATAATAGGACTAGGGATTTCAGGATATTCTATAAACAACATGCAAGCAGATGAAAAAATTTCACCATTAGAGACAATCAATATATCTGAAATTCAACAAATATCTCACACATTAGGTGATGATTCAGCTCCAATCAAACTAATAGAATTTGGAGACTTTCAATGCCCATTTTGTGGAGAGTGGTATCAAGAGACAAAGCCAACATTTGACAAAGAATACATATCCACAGGTAAAGTTCAGTTAATTTTTGTAGATTATCCATTTTTAGGTGAGGATTCCTATCCAACTGCATACGCATCATACTGTGCAGAAGAACAAGGAATGTACTGGGAATTCCACGAGATAGTGTATCTCAATCAAGGAGAAATGAATGACGGATGGGCACAGTCAGATAACATTAGAGACTTATCTGAACAAGCAGAACTAGATATGGAAGCCTTTGATCAATGCATGAGTTCAACAAATCATAAAGAACAGTTGGATAGAAACATTGCAATCGGTAATGAGAATAGCGTTAATCAAACACCAACATTTATGATCATTAGTGCTACTGATTCACAAAAAATTGAAGGAAAGCAACCTATAGCTATTTTTGATAAAGTCATACAAGAAATGATTAATTAATAACAAAATATTATTTTTAAAATATAATATTTGTACTTTTGATTACCTTTTAGCATTTCATCTAAATGCACAATAACTATTCTATCTGTGCATTTACAATAATTTTTTCCTTTGAAATGCTCATGGATTTTAATTTGTATGATTCTTCTAGAAATTATTTTTATAAACATCAGAATTCAAGTATTAAAGATCAGTAGTAACCAAAAGGTAACTTGAGATCTTGGTTACCAAGACATTCAAAATTCTATATTGATTTTAACCAAAGTGATAATTCCCAATTGGATTTTACAAAACATAAACGTGCATCACAAAAAGATTCGGTTTAATTTTTTTAATTATGAATTAATGAGGTCAGAAGGTTAAGTGGGGTAATCACCAAATCATACAGCCACCGTCTCATCACTCCCCAATTATTCCATTAAATCAAGTAGTGTTTGTACTTTATTTCTAATTTCTGGAGTTATCCCCACTATTACTAGTCCTTGATTTGGTTGACCATACAAAACAACTGCATTTTCAGGCGCATGAATACATACGGGTAGCACCAAAAGATCCTCCTCCCCATTTACAAAAAGCCTAACAGGGAGTTGTAGAGTAAATGCTTTTTTAATCATAACAATGCTTTGAGGGGTTATTTCTGCTGCAGGATTATCTACGATTAATTCAGTTGCATTATCTAACTTTGGAGGTTCTCTTTTTTCCCTTTTCTCCAGACCATCAATAATTTGTAATGATGGAATTAAACCGAAGTCAATCATTTTTTCGGTAGTTCTATCACCAACAGTAATGATATACGAATTTTTAGAGAGATATTTTTCGATGTTGCTTTTGTCAACTTGACTTTCAGGCAAGAGTATCCCCAGAGGGGTTTTCATTTGTTCTCTTAATGAATTTGGTAATTTCACAGGAATCGAAACTAGTTAGTACTTGCCTCTGGTGCTGGTTCTTCACCAGTGCTCTCAGATGCCATTTCATCTCGAAGTTTAGCTGCAAGTATACTGCATTGTGCTGCAATATTTTTTGCACTTTTTCTAAAAGCAATTGCACTTGGAGAATCAGGGTTAGTAATCATGATTGGTTTTCCTAAATCAGATCCTGACATGATTCCAGCGTTTAATGGAATTTCACCTAAAAATGGCATGTTAAATTGTTCACTGATTTTCTTTGCACCACCCTCACCAAAGATGTAATGTTTGTCATCACAATTTGGACAAATAAAATGAGACATGTTTTCAACAACTCCAAGAATTGGAACGTTTAGTTTTTCAAACATTGAAACTGCTTTTACTGCAACATGACTTGCAACATCTTGTGGTGTTGTAACAACTAGTATTCCAGTAATTGGAATTGTTTGTGCAAGTGTTAATGGAATATCACCAGTACCAGGAGGAAGATCAACAATAAGATAATCCAAGTCAGACCAGTTAGTATCAACTAGAAATTGTTTTAAAATTCCTGAAATAATTGGGCCACGATAAATTGCTGCTTGGTTTGATTGATCTGCAAAGAAGCCAAATGATACAACTTTTAATCCGTTAGAATCTGCAGGTTGAAGTTTGTTATCCTCAACTTCCATGGAACCATCTTTCATTCCAAGCATTAATGGAATGCTAGGACCGTAAATATCAGCATCAAGCAAACCAACCTTTGCTCCTGATTCAGATAATGCTAAAGCTAAATTCAAAGAAACAGTTGATTTTCCTACGCCACCTTTTCCACTTGCAACACCAATAATGTTTTTGACAGTTTTCATGCTGGTGTCATCATCAAGGGAGCGTCCCTCCATTACTTTGGCAGTGACTTTTAATTCAAAATTTTTCAAATCAGATAATTCTGCAATTGCCTTTCTCACATCATCTTCAATTTCGACATTAAATGGGCATGCAGGAGTAGTTAATTCTAAAGTAAATTTTAGATTACCATCAGTTAGTTCTAAGTTTTTAATCATACCCATTGATACGATATCTTTTTTCAAATCAGGATCAATTACAGTGCTGAGTTTTTCAAGAACTTGATCGATACCAACCATTTCTCAAAAAGCCAGTTTACTTTATTTAAACATAAGCGCATAAATTAGTTACATTATGTAATATTGTATGTGTCTTTAACGTGTCAATATGACAAGAATAATTCAAAAGTCATTATTTTTACAACAAATCATAATAAGAACCGATTTGTCTAAGAGTTTATTTAATCATTTCAATATCATGTTTTTTCATTTTACCATCAGAAGATTCCACTTTTACTTTCAAGTCTTTGTAATAAGAGGATATTTTTAACAACATTTGACTAATATTATTTATTTGTCCTTCAGGAACTGTAAATCCAAAGTCAAGATTTTTTATTGAATCATCTTCATCTCCAGATTCAAGATGAGATTTACTATGTTCTTCTAGTTCTTCCTGGCTCTGGTGCAAAATGATGATCAAGATCATTAGAATACACCAGCATGGTTTACAATTAAATATTTTTAATGGGTTTAGATACAAGATATGTCATATTTGATAAAATTTCAATTCAGAGAAGATCTCAAGTCAGGATATGTTATACAGATCACTAGAATTATCCATGTGAATCGTTTTTATACATTTCTGCCTTTTTCAAACATCAGTGCATGGCTTTCGCTAGAGAATGATTCCAATCAAAAGATGTGCAGACATGTATCCATACGAGGCTTAATCCTCAATGCTATCTTCATCCATTCATTAGGATTATTCGCAGTTACCAAACGAGGCTTGTCCCTCATAAATTCTAACGCGACTTACAGTCCTAATGATAATTCTGTATAAATTCTCTCCTCTCCTTTAGCATCCAATAAATCACCCGCAAAATCTTTGATGCACCAGCAACTGCGGCCTTTGATGATCCTCTTTTTTTCTTAATCCTATTGTAAAATTTTGTAATGTCGCTATCTTTGGCATGTATTGTATGGGTATGAATACACTCTGTCAGTACCCAACGCAATGTCATGCTTCCTCGTTTTATTATGGAACCATGGTGTATTGTATCTGCAGAGTTTCTAACTGATGGCACAACTCCTGCATATGCACACAACTTGTGAGAGTCATTGAATCTGTCAATACCTGCAATCTCAGATGCAATGACTAGTGATGAATAATCACCTATCCCAGGTATTGATTTTATAAGCATTTCATCCGGGTTGGCCTTTACAGCAGCATACACCATTCCATTGACATCTGCAATTTGTAGATTAAGGTATCTTATCTGTCGTAGGAACTCATCTATCCTATAGTCATCCAATGCCTTGAGTCTTCTATTGTAGATTTCAGTGAATGTAACTCCTGTAATTTTGATTCCATTTTGTAACAAAACCCCATGAATGGAATTCTTGAGTGATGGCCTACATTGGATGAGTTTCTTTCTGTATCTCACCAGTTGGCGCTGTTCAACGATCTTTTTGTCTGGGACGTAACATGTAGCAATGTATCCACCACGCAATGTATCCATCACGCAATGTATCCATCACGCAAAAGATCAGATAATATCTTGACATCAATTTTATCAGTCTTTTTCTTTAATGATGTAATTGCCTTTGTCTGGTAAATGCCTACTGATATAATTTTGAGAGAATTATCAAGTTTCAATTATGTTAAAATTTTTAAATTCAACTCAGAGAAGATTCATATTTTATGTACTATCATTAGAATGCATCATACCCATAAACCATATTACAAAATAGATGTAATCTTCTTTAAGATTTTGTAAAAGTATTCGTATGTATCGTTGGTAAATTTATCTCCCTCATACATCGGATCATTATACTCAATATCATCTGTAATTGCCTTTTAGATACCATTGAATCTCTTGTATCTGTGGCTAAAAACCACCAAAAAACAATCATGTCATTATACACTCATCTTCAACAAGCACAAGCAGGTCTATTTTCTCATTATCTTTTAGCACAAGCTGACTCTTTGACACGAGATTT
>WASW01000426.1_pt1 | contig 26187 bp, 22 predicted proteins | sample 5698521 | NCBI WGS metagenome assembly WASW01 (sample SAMN11175560, study PRJNA528189) | sponge metagenome | isolation source: marine sponge | host: Leucetta | place: Antarctica: Western Antarctic Peninsula, King George Island | collected 2013-01
TCCGACGAAAAAACGACTGCGATATTGAGGTGCTTTTCAGGGATCAGGGACTTTGAATCAAATTAAAGTCGTTCTGCTATATCAACCGGCTTGAAGAACATCAGAAGGGCCGTATCGTTGTCGATGGGATCGAGCTCAGCAATGATTTGAAAAAGATTGATGAAATCCGCCGTGAAGTCGGAATGGTGTTTCAACACTTTAATCTGTTCCCGCATCTCAGTATTCTCGAAAACTTGGTGCTTGCGCCTATGTGGGTCCGCAATATTCCCCGTGATGAAGCGGAAGCTACGGCGATGAAGTATCTCGAACGGGTCAAAATTCCGGAGCAGGCACTTAAATATCCAGGTCAGCTCTCGGGTGGACAGCAACAGCGCGTTGCAATTGCGCGGTCTCTGTGCATGAACCCGAAAATCATGTTGTTTGATGAACCAACATCAGCCCTTGATCCTGAAATGATCAAAGAGGTGCTCGATACGATGGTTCAGCTGGCCGAAGAAGGCATGACCATGATTTGCGTAACCCACGAAATGGGTTTTGCTAAAACTGTGGCGAACCGGGTTATCTTTATGGACGGCGGCGAGATCATTGAAGAAAACGATCCGCACCAGTTCTTTGACAATCCGCAGCACGAACGGACTCAGTTATTCCTAAGCCAGATTCTGGCCCACTAGAGCGTTTCCGGCGATTTTTGAATCGCCGAAAACGACCTGATTGATTGAAATTGCCGCAAAACCACGTTCACGAATAAACTTTCGCTCCGGTTTTGCTTTGATCAACTCGAGAGAAATTGCGAAAAAAGGGCGTAGAACTTGGGTTCTACGCCCTTTTTTTTGTGTTTGAAAAATTCAACCGTTGGCGCGGTTCTTCGCTAACCAGAAGTCAACCGCAGCAACCGTCTCATCAATGACATCATTTTGCATGCCAAGTTGGGATGCGATCGTTTTAACGAGACAGTCTGCGCGTTCAATATTCGGCACGCCAGCGGCAAGGGCCCGAGCAGCAGACGAGGGTTTTGCCAACCCGAGCGCAGCATTTGCATATTTCTCAAACGGAACCTGATCATCTGCTGATGCTCCCATTGTGCGGCAGAGTTCAGCAACCCAATTGTAGACGTCACGCGACTTATCAAGGTCACAGTGCACAGCGTCGCAGATCGCCCGCATACCGTCTTCCTGAATACATCGGTAATTCCCAGCAAGAAGCATGCACCATTTGGCCAGCGGCACGAAAACAGAATCATGAACTTTCAATTTAACCGGCAGCTCTATGCTGTCACCATCAACGTCAAAACGAATGGCTTCAATATCGGATTGCATTTGACGCAGTATCGCCGTGTGATCATCTGAATCGAAACGCGAAACCTTAAAATTGGTCGGCAACGCCACTTGCAGAATATTAGTTGGTTCCTCCGGCGGACGGAAGGCCTGGGGATCGGGGCTACAGAGCGTCATTAGCGCCGGATCAAACCCATCCCAAACGGACGCATCGGTATAACATTGCGTCAGGGTCTCAACGTTGAGATTGGGGATACGGGCCATAAAGGGTAGGGGCGGCATGTTCATAATCGACATGCAGGGTTTGTCCGATGACGCAATCCTGCCAAGTAACTGCCGTACACCGTCAGAACCATATTGTGGCTCCTGCATGGCAAGAGCGATTAGATCGTAATCCACTGGGCTGGCTTTATCTGGCGTTGTCGCCGAAATTTTGCCGTTGCAATCGCGCGAATCGATAACCACGAGTTCATCTCGCCCCCGAACCGGGATACGAACCCTGATGCCCTCGTTGTTAATCAATTCGGCCTCTTCTGGAAGGCAGACCATGGTGGTCTCATGCCCGGCCAAGGATAACTTAATAGCCAGCAGTGATCCGTAAGATGCTCCGAGAATTAGGGTATTGTATGTCATATTGATGTCCACAAGTCAGTTTCACGATTGGATTGACCGGATTGTATACTGGTACCCTCAATGTGATTAGCGGAAGATGGACAAAAACACTTTTTCTTATATTTCACAAAACAGTCTATATTTTAGAAATTAATTCAATTCAGTCTTAAATCGGGATAAATAATCGTCCAGTTCGATGTAATCACGCTGCTGCAAGCGCGCTGTCTCCGCCAGAATCAGGTTACCGTCATGACAGGTTAACCCTTTCGCAAGCCAGCTTTCTTGTTTACATGCGGAGATAATGCCTAGCTCAGCAACCAATGAGACAAACGGGTAAATTGCCTGACTGTAACCAGCGGACGCAGTGACCGGCACAGCGCCCGGAATGTTATCAACACAAAAATGGCGAATGCCATCAACGGTGTAGACCGGGTCGGCCCACGTTGTTTCACGGCAGGTCTCGATCGCGCCGCCCGCATCACAGGCGATATCAACAATCACTGTTGTCGGTTTAAGGCCCTGCAACATTTCGCGTGATATCAAATGGTCGTCGCGGTGTTTCGGCCAGAGCACACAATTGATGATCAGATCAACGTCGTTGAGGTGGTTTTTGAGATTACTGACGTCATCGGCGACAAAGTCCTGCCCGCTCCAGGTTAGCGCTGCGTTTTTCCGGGCTCGCGATACAATATCAAGGCCAACGACAGAGGCTCCCAATTGCGTAAGGGTGCGCACGGCCCCCTGGCCAACCAGTCCCAAACCAATAACCACGGATTTTAATGCCGGTGCACCAAAATGGGCCATAAAATGACGCCCGCGCCCGCCATGAGGTGCAAGGCAGAGCCTAATCCCTTCGAATGCACCAACCTCACCCGCCAAAGGGCAATTGGGGGAGCCATCCTGGTGCGTGTCTTCAGCGGAAATGCCGCTCAATCCGACATTAAGTAAAACATCCGTAAGCTCTCGATTAGAGGCGGAGTGGATATTGGTATACAGAATGTGATTTTTTGATAAAAGATCATATTCCGGCGGTAAAACTTCTTTCACCTTCACGATCATTTCATTTTCTAAATACACACTTTTGATAGTATCCAGAATGGACGCGCCTGAAGAACGATAATCGCTATCGGAAACACCAGAAAGTTCTCCTGCGGATGTTTCCACCCGAACGCGGTGTCCCGCATCGACAAGTGCCCGGACCTCACGCGGCATTAATGCAACGCGGCCTTCCTGGGATTTGATTTCCTTAGTTACGCCGATATCCATGGTTATCCTCAGTCAAATAAACCCGATGTCGCCGGATCTGGTATTTCTTCTGAAATTTGATCGAAGGGAACAAATCCGTGCCGCTGATAATTATGAATTGCCGCGGGATGATCTTCCGTACAGGTGTGAACAATCAGTCGACTGGGGGAGTACGACCAAGCTTGATCAATCATCCAGCGAAGGAAATATCCCCCAAGCCGCTGCCCGATGAATTCAGGAAACAGGCCAAAAAAAGCGAGTTCAATTTCTGGCCCATTGCGCCGGTCCAATTCACCATAACCAGCAGGAACGCCGCCGATAAAGAGCGTATACACTTCAACACTTGGGTCCTGAACGATGGCCGAAAGGTCCGCATCACTCATCGCGCGGCGCTGCCACCACAGATAATCATGACCGACTGTGTTATATAGATACCGACAATACGAAATTGTCGGGCTTTCAGCTCGTAATAGCGAAACTTTTTTCGCCGGGCGCGGCGGCGTAGGGGAGGTTGGTCGGCTCGTCATTTCGAGATAAGTGACAACAGACGTAATCATGGATTGTTTGGCCACGGCAAATACTCCGGAAGTGTTTGAATTTAAGGGCCAACCACAGGGGTGTCGTAATGATCCCCCCATTCGCTCCACGAGCCATCATATACAGCCACATCCTTGTGCCCGAGCAGGTAGAGCCCGAGGGTCAACACGGCGGCGGTGACGCCTGACCCGCAGATCGTGACCAATGGCCGCGCGGTATCAACACCAGCTGCAAGCATAATACGGGTAATGTCTTCAGCCGGTTTGAAAGAATGATGGTTATCCGGGTCGAGAATATTCAAGAAGGGTACGTTAACACTGCCGGGGATATGACCTTTTTTGCGGCACGGACGGGGTTCAACCCCGGTGCCAGCAAACCGGTCCGCCGCACGGGCATCAATCACTTGCTCTTTACCTGTTGAGACGTTCCTGATCAGTTGCTCGACATTTCGGACCAAAAAATTGTTGGTCCGCGCGGTAAAATGCCGATCTCGCGGCAGCGGCGGGATGTCCTCAACAAGATGATCGTTGGCCAACCACTTTGGCAAACCGCCATCAAGAACGGCGACGTCTTCATGGCCAAACACGCGAAACATCCACCAAGCCCGCGCGGCAGCCGAATATCCACCTGCCGCACTGTAAATTACGATCCTGTTGCCGTCCCCAAGTCCCAGTTTACGAACGCGGCTGGAAAACTTTTCCGGCGATGGCAACATGTGGGGCAGGTCGCTGTTCTTATCAGCGATATCATCGATATCAAAATAAACCGCACCTGGAATATGACAGTTTTCATATTCTGCTCGTGCGTCCCGGTTGGTTTGAGGCATATGCCATGTCGCATCGACAACCCGAACATCCGGCGCACTTAAGTGCGCCGCAAGCCAATCCGTTGAGACGAGGGCGTCAGGGTTGGCATATGTCATTAGCGCTTACTCCAGCCAGTCGGGTGTCGGGAGTCCTTTTTCGCGCAGAAAAGCCGGATTGAAAAGCTTTCCCTGATAACGTGTTCCAAAATCACAGAGCAAGGTAACAATTGTGTGCCCTGGGCCCATGTCCTTAGCCAAACGAACAGCGCCGGCAACATTGATACCGCTCGAGCCGCCAACACACAGTCCTTCGCTTTTCAATAAATCAAAGGCCATTCTAACGCCATCGGAATCGGGTATCAAATAGGGGTTGTCGACGGTCAGTCCTTCTAGGTTTCCGGTTATCCGGCCCTGTCCAATTCCCTCTGCGATTGATGAACCATCAGTTGGTGCAAGTTCGCCATTTGCAAAATAATTAAACATACTGGCGCCTTCCGGATCAGCCAGGCCAATCTTAATATCGGTCTTTTGGCTGCGTAAATAGGATGCACAACCGGCCAGCGTGCCGCCCGTACCAACGGCGCAGATAAAGCCGTCAATTTCACCATCCGTCTGATCCCACATTTCTGGTCCGGTGCCTTCAATATGGGCCTGACGGTTTGCCGTATTGTCCCACTGGTTGGCGTACAGAACGCCATTTTCTTCCGTTTCAGCCAGATCTTTGGCCATTCTTTCTGCGACGTGAACGTAATTATTCGGATATTTAAACGGTACAGCTGGAACCTCAACCAGTTCGGCCCTGCACAGCCGCAACATATCTTTCTTTTCCTGACTTTGTGTTTCTGGAATTATGATTTTTGTCCGATATCCAAGCGCATTGGCGCACAGCGCTAAACCGATTCCAGTATTTCCGGCAGTGCCTTCAACAATCAACCCACCGGGTTTCAACGCCCCTCGTCTTTCTGCGTCGCGGATGATAAACAACGCTGCACGGTCTTTGACTGAACTGCCAGGATTAAGAAATTCAGCTTTCGCTAAAATTTCACATCCGGTTTCGTCGGATAGTTTATTTAGGCGGATGAGTGGCGTGTTGCCGATTGTCTCGATAAAGCCCTTGCGGATGTCCATGGACTAATTCCCTAAAAATATGTGTAATTAATATATTCAATACACCAAAATAGGTGGGTATGGGTGCCCATTCAAGGCAAGTTTGGAAAATTATTGGGGGCCACTGCTATTATTGACCTAGACCTAACCAGCGTTCACGCACTTCTTGATGATGAACGCGAAACCACTGGAGCGGGATCATTGCCATGGAGTTGATTATACGGCCTTGATCCATCATCTCAAAGGCCTCTTGGACATCAACCGTAAAAACCCGAATATCTTCACCTTCTTCATCCAACCCGTGCAAACCGCCAACGTTTGAAGCATCGACCCGGCCCAAAAAAGTAAACATCGATTCAGTCGATCCTCCAGGGGTTACGAGATAATGAAATAATGGCTCAATGATGCCAATTTCACACCCAGCTTCCTCTACTGCCTCACGCCGGACAACAGCTTCAGGGCTTTCCCCCTCGTCAATAACGCCCGCTACAATTTCAATCAACCAAGGTGACGTTTCATCGGCATCAAACCACGGCGACGATAATGCGGCAAAAGCACCAACGCGAAATTGCTCGATGAGAACGAGTTTATCAAGATCCGGATCATACATCAGACAGCATGCAGCGTGACCGCGCTCAAATATTTCGCGCGAAATTTCATTACCCATCCCACCTTTAAATTGTCGGTGTTTTAAATGATATCGATTGACCTGAAAATAACCGTCAAAGGCCTTTTCGATATCACGTACATCGACGTCAGCTGAATTCATGGTGTTCTCCTGGGTGAAATTTTAGGGATTGTAATAGGACAGAACTGTATCAGCGTCATAAAGGACAGAAAAGAATCACCAAACGATTATTTTCAATAATTTTCCTGCTTACGATAACCATCGCATACTCATATTCGTCATGATCAAGGCCATATGCGTTCCGAGTGAATTACCGTTTTTGCGGGTTTTCTATTAGCACTAAACAATCAAGAGTTATTCATTTAACCTGTCTATGAAGGCCTCACGTGAATACAATAATCAAAATGAAACCGGGCAAGCCGTTAAAGTTTATATGGCTGGAACATTGATACTTAACGAATAGAGTTATTTTAGAATAATGACTTGGACAATTCGTAAAATACTTGTTTTGATTACTCTAACGTTTTCATTGGGAATGGTTGGTGCGCTTGTCTGGATCACAGACACCTATCAGCGTTTCACATCCAGTACCTTGACCAACTTGACGGCCAGAATCACTGAAAACCTTGTTCATCAACAAATCGAAAATCACATCAACAAAGATGTTGTTCCTTTTGTTGAAGAATGGGCACTTCTATCAACTTTGAGCAAAGGAATTACCGAGAACGATAAAAATAAACTAAAATTCTCCGCTGATCGCATGTTCAATACCATAGAGGTAATCAACAAGGTTGTTCATTTGCGGAGTGTGGCGATTTACGACCACAATATGAACCTACTGACGATGGACACAAAAGGCAGCAGAGAAAGCCTGCACGAATTTCCGGAGCGTATTGATCGATTGAGGGCACGCCCTTCAAGTGAAAAGAGAATTGGTTTTCGTATCCTTTGGCAAACGTCTGGTGGGCGCCCTGTTCATAGTATGATCGCGCCTATTGGCGGATTCAGACTTCTGGGGTTTATCGAATTTGTCACAAATCCAATTGAAACATTATCCGGCTTGGGTGATGCGGTTGGCGGGGTATTTGAGCTTAGAAGCGGTATTGGAAAGATACTTATCAAAAGCAGTCCGACAAATCATTCAAACAATCTACATAATGGGAGTACTAATAGCTCCGGGAGCGATGGAGCGGGTATTGATCTGGAAACCCTCAACATTGCCATTCATGGCACTGACGGCGAACCATGGGCTGACGGCACAATTACGCGAGACGTGTCTGCATTTAATGAATCGGTCGGTGTGCTGCAAAATCAAGCCATTGGATTTATTGTCGTAATTTCCTTAGCCATACTAATGCTTGCTTGGTTTCTCCTTCATTTCTACGTGTTCGATAAAATAAAGGGATTCGCGAATGTGTTGGAATCACTTGCGGATGGCAATACAAACGTCGACGCTCCGGCCAAAGGCCGCGGCGAGTTTGGTGCACTGAGAAGTGCCCTGGAATCATTGCGTACAGCCGTTCTAATGAAGCAAACGCTACAGCTAAAATCTGATGCGGAACTCGTTAAACAAAAAAAAATGGAGGCAGATTTACGCATCTCAATTGAAAGAGCAGAGACTGCTAATGTTGCCAAGTCCGAGTTTTTGGCGGCAATGAGCCATGAAATTCGGACCCCAATGGCTGGTGTCATTGGAATGGCCGATTTGATATTAGATACGGACCTCTCTCTCAGGCTACTGGACTGGGCCACCAGTATAAAGTCATCAGGCGAAAATCTTCTGAGTATCCTAAATGGAATCCTTGATCAGTCGAAACTTGAGGCAGGGAAACTGGAAATCTCTCCAACAGATTTCCACCTCGCGTCCTTTATCCACGATACAACTCAATTGTTCAGCCACAGTGCCAAGGGGAAAAACCTTAAGTTGGATGTCAAATTGGATAGTGCACTACCCGAAGGTTTAAACGCCGATCGCATGCGCATTGGGCAAGTATTGTCCAACCTGATGAGCAACGCGATCAAATTCACTGAAACAGGCACTATTTCAGTTCACGCCCAACACCAACCCGTCGATGGTTTGAACTTTTTTCTCCGAATTGACGTCACAGACAGTGGAATTGGGTTACATGTTGATGAGCAAGATAAAATCTTTTCCGCATTCACCCAGGCAGATGGTAGTACATCTCGAAAATACGGCGGGACGGGACTGGGGTTGTCGATATCAAAACAACTTACTGAATTGATGGGGGGGGAAATTGGCGTTGAAAGTGTCAAAGAAGAAGGTTCGACATTTTGGTTTACGACGCTGTGCGCCCCAGCCCTTGGCGCAGTGGAAGCGCCCGACAAAAGGCGATCTCTTGATAGATGGGTATCGTCACGATCATTGAAAGTACTTGTCGCGGAAGACAATATCACCAATCAGCAACTGATCCGCGCGATTTTCGAAAACCTAAACCATGACATCACACTTGTTAGTAACGGAATCTCTGTCATCGAACAGGTTGAAGCGGGGAATTTTGACATCATCGTAATGGACATCCGTATGCCGGTTATGGATGGTTTACAAGCCACCACGATCATTCGTGCAATGGATTCTAAAAAATCAAATATACCGATCATCGCATTAACGGCGGACATTGCCGCTGGAACCTTAAAGGACTACGCTGACGCTGGAATGAATGAAGTCTGCAGCAAACCGCTAAACTTGCCGATTTTACTCAAAGCGATGAACAAACACCTTGGTGAAGAAATTCACACGTCAATTCCGAACGCAATTTCTCTGAAACCTAAAACAAAGGATTTAGATCGCTCTGAAGTCGGCTCGTTTTCTGAAGTTTTGGACCGCGTTTCAAACATTGTTGATCAACGATCAAATCATGAAATATTGGACGGTACACCAAAAATCGAAATTGCAGGAGTCGATGAGGGGTTACTAGCTGAGTTAGCGACCGAATATGTATCGGATGTGATGAGTCGCTGCGATGAGATCAGGTTATCTTTGGGTGATCTTATTAAAAACCCTGGCAACGACAAAGCAAAAGCTTTGGTCAGTGAAGCATCACACGGCCTAATTGGGCAAGGAGGAACGTTTGGGTGTCACCTAATTACTGAAATTGCCACGGAAGCAGACAAACTCCTGAAAGAAAGCGGCAGATTAAAGCCAGAGGGCGTTCGAAATCTCAACAATCATCTCGAGGCAATATCGTTGATCGTTGAGAAGGGGATCACAGGTCATGGCGGTAAAGTTGGCCGGATACTACTGCAAGGCCTGAAGGACCACTCTTGAGATGAAAGGGACTGAAATTTTAATCAGTGTCCGCTTTCATTTACGCCAAACTTTGCGATATATTAGGCGATTTTCACGTCACGCAACTGACAAAATATTACCCACCAGCTTCGACCAATAAGCAATGCCAAGTGGAATAATATCATCGTTAAAATCATAGTGAGGGTTGTGCACCATACAACCGCCTTCGCCATTCCCGATAAAAATATATGCTCCAGGGCAATTGAGCAGCATGAAAGAGAAATCTTCTCCGCCGAGCTGCGGCAGACCGCGCGATACGACGTTGTCTTCTCCAACAAGGTCAGCCGCAGCTTGAGCAGCAATTTTGGTTTCATTTAGGTGATTGACGGTCGGGGGATAACGCCGTTCGAAAAAGAAATCAGGCGTGGCACCGTGGGCATGGCAAATGCCGTCAATAATGCGCTTCATGTGGGATTCAACGTGATCCTGCATTTCCGGACTGAAGGTGCGCACGGTTCCCGACATTTTCGCTTCATCTGGAATAACGTTGTTGGCCGACCCGGTATGTACCTGCGACACGCCGACAACGACGGACTCAAGCGGATCAATTGTCCGGCTGATAATACTTTGAAGGGCAACGATAATCTCGCCGGCGACAAGAACAGGGTCCACTGCCGCGTGCGGCCAGGCCCCATGCCCCCCCACACCCTGAATGGTCAAATGAAAACTATCTGATGAGGCCATCATGGGGCCGGGAACAATGGCAAATTGTCCAGTAGGGTATCCCGGCATGTTATGCATGCCGTATACTCCGTCCATGGGGAACAGCTCAAATAAACCGTCCTCGACCATCACCCGCCCGCCGCCCAGGCCTTCTTCTGCCGGTTGGAAAATAAAGTGGACCGTGCCATCAAATTCTCTGGTCTCAGAGAGGTGTTTGGCCGCGCCAAGCAGCATTGCCGTATGGCCGTCATGTCCACAGGCGTGCATACAACCATCGACCGTTGATTTGTGTGCGAAGGAATTGAGTTCATCCATGACCAAGCAGTCCATGTCGGCTCGGAGCCCAATGGTCCGTGCCGACGCACCACATTTGAGGCTGCCGACAACGCCAGTTTTACCAAGGCCACGGTGAACAGCAATGCCATATTGTTCAAGCCGAGCGGCAACAAGGTCTGACGTTCTGGTTTCCTCAAACCCCGGTTCCGGGTGAGCATGAATATCACGGCGGATGGATGACATTTCGGACTGAAGGGCGCTGATACGGGTATCGATGTTCATGGTAAAAGGTCGCTTTATTATGAAATATCTGGATTATAACCAATAACGTCCGGTCGCGCCGATGACGGCAGTAAGCAGGCCGAGACCGAGGTTGATGGCAACTATGCGTCGGATGGCCGGCAGAATTTGACCAGCGCTTGGCCAGTCATCGGCTCCCGCAGCTTCTACAAATCGCCGATAGGGACCGAAATACAAACCAAAGAACAATAAAATCATGATCATGGCGATGGAATACATCAGGTGAATATGAAGGCCGACATTTTCCATACTGCCGTAAATGCCAAACATCATGTAATAACCGCTCAGTGTCAACAGTACGATCGCCCCCCAAACCAAAACAAAAAACCGCCTGAAAACATGATCCCATAACTTCAGGCGATGCGATGGCGGATCGAGAACCCCCATTGAAGGACGCAGGATTACATAGGCGAAAAACATGCCTCCAACCCAGACAATGGCAGACAGTATGTGAACAGCAACGGCGAGGGGGATCAGGAGGGACATATCATTCCTATTGCGTTTAAAATTCACTTCCAAAGAACAGCTATTTCACCCAATAGGTCAATGGTTGTTTAGGGACTGTTATATCGAAAAGTATTTATTTTACCGCTAACTCTGTGCCAAATACTCGGCGATAAGTCGGTGATTTAATCATTGTCATCAGGGCTTTGTTAATTTGTATAATATCGTTTTCAGTAACCGTCTTGCGGCTGAACAGTAAATGGACATTGTCACTATAAAGAGCGTAGTTATGGACTTCGGCGCGACCGAGCGCATTTTGTTTGCGGAGATTTTCAATGCCACTGAATAAATCTTCAATTACAACATCTGTCCGTTCTCTGATCAACATTCTAAATCGATTTCCAACGTCGTTCGTCAAAATGAGGTTCTTTCTGAACTTCGGAACTTTTTTCAGTTTTCCATATTCCTCGCCATACCATCCGCCCAGTCCGGTTGCTATTTTCAATTTATTGGTGATCACGTCTGAAAAATTTGACAGCGGGTAGCGCCTGGCCTCACCGCGACGAAAAAACAGCACAATTTTTTCCGGTCGATAAGCAATTGAAAAACGGCCGTATTGATTGCGTTCATCCGTAAAAGATGCGGCGGCAACCATATCAATCCGGCCCAACTTTAGTTCCTTGAGTGCCCGTTTTGACGGTCGTTCTATGAGTTTTACAGGGCAACCCACCGCGCTCAGGTGCTCGGAAATGAGGTCAACATCAAGGCCGCTCCATTGTCCTATTTTCTGATTGTAGGAAGCATATGGCAAATAAGTGTGCCATCCCCAGACAAGTGTTTTGGAGCAGCCACCCGCAAGAGAACCTGCGGTGGCCAGGCAAGAGAAAACTAAAATAAATCCAAAACAAGTATGCGAGCGTTTCATTCGAAAAAGACCTCTTCCGCGAGGTTTCACTCTCAACGGGGTTTAGGATAGCAAAATTGACGGAATATGACCAATGCGATTGCAATCCTCATTCAGTTCATGTGTATTGGCCGCAGTCCGATCACAGCCCCGCCCAATTCACAGGAGACACTATTGAACATTGAACGGTCCTTTCGGTTCACCAATTTTTTCGTCCGTAAACCTGCACGGAGTGTTATCAGCGGGCTCCGGGACAATCCGGGATCAAATCCCGACCCAGATCTATTTCAAATCCAGCATGCCAATTATATTGAGGCCCTGAAGGACGCTGGCGGAATGGTGACAGTCTTGCCTGCTGATGAGACGTTCCCCGACTCAGTTTTCATTGAAGATGCCGCAATTTGTACCGATGGTGTTGTTATTTCGTTACGTCCTGGCGCTCCTTCACGCGCCGGTGAAGCAGCACTGCTGGAACCAGATTTGCGCCGGGTTTTCGGCACGGTCATAGCGTTACCTGGGAGCGGGTCTCTCGATGGCGGTGATGTATTGTTGTCCGACCAAGATGCCTTTATTGGTTTGTCTGCGCGAACGAATTTAGACGGCTTCAATGCGCTTGCTGGCGTCTTGGCCAATTATGGATACACAACCCGAAAAGTTGAAACGCCACCTGGCGTTCTACATTTTAAAACAGATTGCGGATTACTGGACTCAGAAACCATTTTCGCCACAGCCCGATTGGCGAACTCAGGGTGTTTTGCCGGATACCAAATTATCACCGCACCAGAGGACGAAGAGGCCGCGGCCAATCTCATTCGGGTCAATAATCTGGTTCTGCTGAGTGCCGGGTTTCCGAAAACAGCAGACCTTCTGACGGCTGCAGGGTATTCGGTTCGCGTTCTTGATACCAGTGAGGCGGCAAAGGTTGATGGTGGTCTGTCCTGTATGTCTTTACGGTTCAAGTTGTAATTTCTAAATCGAAATACATACCTTGCCAAAATGAGCACCCGATTCAACGTGTCGGATCGCGTCGCCAGCCTCTCTAAATGCAAACGTTCTGTCGATTACAGGGTGAATGTCGTGAGCTTCCATTGCACGCAACATCGCAATCATTGTATCTCTATTGCCGACGGTAATTCCCTGCATACGTACCTTACGACTAACCACAAACGGCAGTAACGCATCACCGAAACCCGCCCCGGATAAAACGCCGATCATCGATAGCGTACCACCTGGCCTGACGCAGATCAGGGATTGTTTAAGAGTCTCGGTGCCGCCGAGCTCGATTACATTATCGATTCCGCGTCCACCAGACAGGGCGAGTGCGGTTTTCCCCCAATTTTTATCACGCCGATAATTAAGGGTTTCATCAGCTCCGAGTACCGTGGCTCTCTCAAGTTTTTCATCGCTGGATGACGTTATGATCACGGTGGCTCCGACCATCTTGGAAAACTGCAAAGCAAATAGCGACACACCACCAGTACCCTGGGTTAGAATGAGATCACCCGGCCGGGTCTGGCCATCGGCGACAATAGCGCTCCAGGCGGTTATCGCGGCACAGGGCAGAGCTGCGGCTTCAACATCACTCAAATGATCCAGCGTTTTAACCAATTGATGCGGCTTAAACACTTTCAGTTCACACAACATGCCGTCCCGACTACGACCATAGAGACTCTCAATCGTTTTCTGGTCCGGCGCACCGGAAATCCAATCCTGACAGAACATTGTGGTCACCCGCTCACCAATTTGAAACCCGGTGACACCATGGCCAAGCGCAGCAATTTCACCGGATCCATCTGACAACGGAATCAAATTCTGCTGTTTCTGCTGATTACGATACCCGCCATTGATAATCAGGCAATCTCGGTAATTAAGAGATGCGGCGCGCAACCGAACCAACACTTCACCAGGGCCGGCGACCGGGTCTTTAAGGTCGACCTGCGTCAGTTGATCAACGCCGGTGGCTGATTTTAATACCATGGCTTTCAAGGCTGCTCTCCTGCGGTAAGGGACCAAGGTTTAGGCCATGACAAATTTGGCCAAGTCCAAAATCGGCTCATCTCAAGACCGTCGAGATCAATCTCGGGTTCTGCGCCTGAAACGAGATCTGAAACAACCTCAGCAGAACCGGAAGCCATTGTCCAACCAAGGGTCCCATGCCCTGTATTCATAAACAGGTTTGCATAGGGCGTGCGCCCAATGATCGGAACGCTGTCTGGTGTTTGCGGTCGTAATCCAGTCCAATATTCAAACTCAGACGGATCCGCACATCCCGGAAACAGGTCCAACGCACCCCGGAGTACCTGCCGCACTCGCCGGTCGTCAATGCCTAGATCGTAGCCGGCCACTTCAGCTGTACCAGCAACTCGTAGCGTATCGCCGAGGCGGCTAAAGACAAGTTTACGCTCATCGTCAATTAGGCTGACAACAGGACCGTTGTGTGGGTCTTTCAGAGGAAACGATACGGAATATCCTTTGGCCGGATATACAGGTACCGTCATGCCAATTGTTTGCGTAAGCAGCGGCGAAAAGCTTCCCATTGCGACGACGTATGCGTCTGCTGTAATCGGCCCTTTTGTGGTCTCAACGGACCCGATTTGGTTTACTGCGATAGTAAGGGCGGAAACCGATACATCAAAATTAAACGTAACACCCATTGAACGACATATTTCCGTTAGGTTCCTCGTAAAGAGGTGAGCGTCGCCACTTTCGTCATCGGGGCAAAAAAATCCGCCGACCAGAGTGTTTTGCACTGCTTTAAGGGCAGGTTCGATTTCGGCACATTGTTCGACTGATATTGCCCGGCGTTCACATCCCAGTGAGCCAACATAATCGGCCTGCCGGACAGCATCGTCATACGCTCTTTTTTGACGGAATAAGTGCAATATTCCAGTCGTCCGGCGGCCATAATAAAAACGGTGTTGTGCGGTGATTTCTTTCAACTTTTGGCGACTGTAAAGGGCTAGTCTTAACATTCTTTCCGTATTGATACGGGATTTCGATGCAGTACAGTTGGCAAGAAACCGCAAACACCAGGCGTATTGCCTGAAGTCAGCTGTTAAAGCGAACTTAAGCGGCGCATCTTCACGCCCGATCCACTGAAATACCTTGATCAAATTAGCAGGGGATGGCCATGGATCGGTATGACTGGCTGAAATTTGTCCACCATTGGCAAAACTCGTTTCCAGTCCCGCACCGTCCCGGCGTTCAATCACGGTCACCTGATGTCCACGCCGGGCAAGTGCGTAGGCTGTCGATACCCCAACAACACCCGCGCCAAGAACAACAATATGTGACAAAACTTTATCCCTATAACCGCTGTTAAATCATTTTCGACCCCGGCGTAGGGGACTAACATGCTGGAGGTACAAATGAGTTACGGAACTTAACCGGAAACGGCAACCCTGATGACGGCTAAAATGATGAACACTTCAGATCTCCTGAAAACCGATGAAATGTATCGTGCGGACCAGATGACCATAGCGGCAGGCACGCCGGGCCTAAACTTGATGGAAAACGCTGGTACTGCAATTGTTCGTGAAATTGAGCAGCGCTGGCCGCAGCGCCCTGTCGTCGTGCTATGCGGCCCTGGAAACAATGGCGGGGATGGTTTTGTTGTCGCACGGCTTCTGCGGAACAACGGCTGGCCGGTTAAGGTCGCGCTACTTGGAGCATTGGGTGCACTTAAGGGCGATGCAGCACGTAACGCTATGCGCTGGAAGGAAGACCTTTACCTGATGACGCCAGACATACTAGAAGATGCGCCGCTGGTTGTAGACGCGTTGTTCGGTGCTGGAATCACCCGTGATGTCGAGGGATCAGCACTTGTCTGCATCACTGCCATTAACGACCGAGGGCTTGAATGTATCGGCGTTGATGTTCCAAGTGCTGTTGACGGCAATACCGGGGAAATTATGGGTGCTGCCCCGAAATGTGTTTTGACCGTCACATTCTTCCGAGCCAAACCTGGCCACTTTTTGGTGCCGGGTCGTGACCTGTGCGGCGAATTGATCGTTGCCGATATTGGCATTTCCAAGCAGGTTCTCGAAATCATAAAACCCGATGTCTTTTCGAACAGTCCCGACAATTGGAGATCGGTTTATCCATGGCCGAGGTCAAATTCTCACAAATACACGCGCGGTCATGTCATCGTCAGAGGCGGACGGTGGATGACGGGTGCCGCACAACTGGCAGCATTAGCAACGCGGCGTATTGGCGCAGGACTGGTAACGATCAGCGCGCCGTCAGCGGCGGCTGACATTTACCGTTCAGCAATGCCAGGAAACCTTATTTCCGACGCCGACACGGTGGCCGATTTCTCGGCATTACTCAGCGACTCGAGAATCAACGTTATTTTAATCGGCCCGGGTATGGGGGTTTCGAGCGAAACCAGAGATCTTGTCCTGGCGGCCCTGAATACGGTTAAACTGGTGGTATTGGACGCGGACGCGTTGACATGCTTCGAGGATGAACCCGACAAGCTTTTATCTCAACTCAATGAAAACCACATTCTGACTCCACATGAAGGAGAGTTTTTACGACTTTTTGGAATTGAAGGTAATAAGGTATCCAGGGCGAAAGAAGCCGCTAAACGGACTGGATCAACGATAGTATTAAAAGGTGCTGATACCGTAATTGCCGCGCCCAACGGTTCTACGACAATCAATACGACGGGCACACCTTTTATGGCAACAGCTGGCTCCGGAGACGTTCTTGCAGGAATAATTGCAGGGTTAATGGCCCAGGGAATGACACCGAGTTCCGCCGGTTGTGCCGCTGCATGGGTTCATGGACGAGCAGGGGAGTTGTTTGGTCCCGGCCTGATCGCAGAAGATGTTATTGATATGCTTCCGACTGTTCTGAATGGTCTATATTCTGATCGTGACAGATCATAATGACGAGCAGAAAAAATAAATCCGCCAGGCTTGGGGTCCTAGCGGATTTATCATGGGGACGCCAAAAATGAGCGCGCGGGGGTGCGCACTCATAGACATCTAGAAACATTAAACCCGATCGATGTTACAAAACGATAAACAGATTGCGAACACAGTGTGAATTTATATTACAGTTTTGAATTTAAAGAAATTACGCGCCAAGGTCTTGCAATATGAAACCGATTGACCGAATTTAATAACATGAACTTACAACGCAAATCTGGATTTCTGGACCGTACTCTAAAAAATCTCAAAGAAGGTTGGCAGCACATCGCTGGTTCCTCCTACGATTCTACCGCTGCCAGTGACCGACCTGATCTACCGGATGCAGATCTAGGTCGTATCCGCAAACAAATGCGAGAATGTCTGGACGCCAAGGGTGGAGAGGTTTCGGCGCGGGCGCGTGCAGCGGCACTTGGACATGTATATCTTGCACTTGATCAGCTGGGAAAAGAACGGTTCCTTCGTCTTCTCGCTACTGACTTTGGCCTAAGTCGAGGTTCGATAGACAAGGCAATTGATGCGGTAAAAGAATCCAAAAACAACAAAGATCGACGCCTAGCGGAATCAAGTTTACGTCAAAATCTAATACCGGCTCGCCTCAAACTATTAACTCAATTCAATGACTTGCCGGAGGGTGTTAAGTTTTTAGTTGATATGCGGGCAGATTTATTGCCGCTCGCTCGTAAAGACCCGGACTTGAAGGACTTAGAACAAGACCTGAAGGGATTGTTAACCTCTTGGTTCGACGTCGGGTTTCTGGATTTGCGCCGTATTACGTGGGACACGTCATCAGCAGCCTTGCTCGAAAAACTTATCACGTATGAAGCTGTTCATGCGATTGAAAGTTGGGACGACCTGAAAAACCGACTTGATTCGGATCGCCGTTGCTTCGCCTATTTTCACCCCCGAATGCCAGACGAGCCACTTATATTTGTTGAAGTCGCCTTGGTTAACGGCATGTCTGCCAACGTTCAGGCTTTACTTGATGAAGATGCGCCACTCGGTAACCCACTCGATGCTGACACGGCGATTTTCTATTCTATTTCAAACGCCCAAAAAGGGCTGGCAGGAATTAGTTTCGGAAATTTCTTGATTAAGCGGGTTGCTGGCGAACTAACAAACGAATTAAAGGGATTGAAAACATTTGCTACTTTATCGCCTGTGCCTGGTTTCATCGCTTGGCTGGATAAAGTGTTGGGAGAGGGCAAGGCTGGCTTGCTTAAACCATCCGAACGTAAAGCACTTAAACTCGCGGCAGGTAATAGTGGGGGGGCGAAAGGGCAATTAAAGTCGGTTCTTTCCAAATTTGACTGGATCGACGATGAAAACCTTCGTGGTGCCTTGAAAGGACCGCTTCTCAGATTATGCGCCAATTATCTTATTAATGAAAAAGGGCGCGGCGCCAGAGCGCTTGACCCTGTTGCTAATTTTCACCTATCGAACGGTGCTATTATGGAACGTCTTAATTGGTCAGGTGATCGCTCAGAAAATGGGATGAAGCAGTCTGCTGGAATTATGATCAACTACCTTTACGACCTTGATTCTATCGAAGGGAATCACGAAGCCTATCAAGGTTCTGGAACAATAACCGCATCAGGTGGAATGAAGGTTTTGTTGAAAGCCTAAAACACTATGTTTTCTGCGGGCGTGGGACCTATTTTTTCTTTCAAATTCTGGCAATTGACAGTGAGATTTTATGGTATAGAGTGTCGCCGCTCTCGCCACTAAGGTGAGTTAGAGTGTGCGGGTGTGGCGGAATTGGTAGACGCGCCAGATTTAGGTTCTGGTGACGAGAGTCGTGGGGGTTCGAGTCCCTTCACCCGCACCAACTCCCTTGTTTCAGAGGGCAGGCGAACTAAGTTAGGGTTATTCGATCCACGTTTATCCTATATTGTTAGGGTAAATCTCACTCCATCCGGTTGGGATATTCATGCAGGTTACAGAAACCAAATCCGAAGGGCTAAGCCGCGAGTTCCAGATCAGCTTGCCCGCGAAAGAAATCGAAGAAAAAATCAGTGTGCGTCTCAAAGAGATTGCACAAACTGCGTCCATTCCCGGGTTCCGTCCGGGGAAAGTACCGGTTACCATGCTGCGAAAGCGCTATGGCCCCTCCATTATGGGTGAAATTCTAGAGCGCGCAGTAGGCGATTCCTCGCAGCAAGCAATATCAGAAAAGGGTATCCGTCCGGCATCACAGCCTAAAATAGAGATCACCTCATTTGATGAAGGTAAGGATCTCGAGTACACTATCAAACTTGAGATGATTCCTGAAATCAACCCGATTGATTATTCAAAGTTGAAACTTGAGCGTCTGAATCCGAAAGTAGACGATGCGCAGATCACGCTAGCCTTGGAAAACATCGCCAGTGCGAACAAAACAAGTGCGCCAATCACCAAAAAACGCAAAAGTAAAAGCGGCGACATACTTGTCATTGATTTTATAGGCAGTGTTGATGGCGAAGAGTTCCCCGGTGGTAAAGCCGATGGGTATGAGCTCGAACTTGGCTCGAACAGTTTCATTCCTGGTTTTGAAGATCAACTTGTCGGCACTAACGCTGATGATGAACTTGAGGTCAACGTTAAGTTCCCTGACGAATACGGCGCCGCCGAATTGGCCGGCAAAGATGCCTTGTTCAATGTCGTCGTAAAAGAAATTCGCGAGGGACAACCAGCCGAAATCAATGACGAAATGGCCAAAAAACTGGGCATTGAAAACCTTGAGAAATTGAAAGAAACAATTGCTGAAGAGCAGGGACGAGAATTCAAACAGCTCGCCCGCATGCGCCTGAAACGGGCATTGCTTGATCAGTTGGCTGATGCCTGTGATTTCGATACGCCCAAGAAAATGGCAGAAGGCGAATTTGATTCAATCTGGGCTCAATACGAAGAGCAGAAAAAGCAAGCTGCAGAGAGTGATGATGCCGCTCCGGAAGATGACGATGATTTAAGTGAAGAAGAGCAGCGTGCCGAGTTCCAGGGAATTGCCGAACGCCGGGTCCGCCTTGGCCTGTTGCTGTCAGAAATTGGACAGCAAAACAATATCCAGATCCTTCAGGATGACCTGACCAAAGCGATCACTGAAGAAGCCCGTAAATACCCAGGTCAGGAACAGGCTGTAATGGAACATTTCCAGGGTAATCCGGACGCTATGCAGCAACTTTCAGCACCTCTCTATGAAGAAAAAGTGGTCGATTTTGTTCTTGAAATGGCTACGGTCAAAGATAAAGACGTTAGTAGTGATGAGCTGATGAAGATTTTGGAAGCGGATAACGAAGACGCTGAAAAGTCTAAAAAGAAGACTAAGAAGTCAAAACCTAAGGCGATAGCGGCGCCATCCACTAAAGATAGCGATACCAAAGCAGCGCCAAAGAAAAAGGCCCCGGCAAAGAAGGCCGCCAAGAAAGACTGAGGGTAGGGGTGGTTCGCCCCCCTATTTCTTCAATTAGTAAGTTTAAGGAAAAATACGATATGACCGGTCCTATGGATATCCAAATGAGCAACCTGATCCCAATGGTCGTGGAAACCACGAATCGTGGTGAGCGATCTTACGATATCTTTTCGCGGTTGTTAAAAGAACGTATCATTTTCCTAACCGGCGGCGTTAACGACGAAGTCGCCAGTTTGGTTTCAGCACAGTTGCTGTTCCTTGAATCAGAAAATCCGACAAAAGACATTTCGTTTTATATCAATTCCCCGGGCGGCGTTGTGACTGCTGGAATGGCAATATATGACACAATGCGCTATATCCGCCCAGAAATCTCAACCGTTTGCATTGGTCAGGCGGCATCAATGGGCTCCTTGCTGCTCTGCGCTGGAACGGCTGGCAAACGTTTTGCTTTACCCAACGCACGCGTGATGATTCACCAGCCGTCTGGCGGCGCACAGGGTCAAGCCACGGATATTGAGATTCAGGCTAAAGAAATCCTGAAAATTCGTGCCCGTATGAATGCGATCTATGCTGAGCATACGGGACAGAAACTCAGTGTTATAGAAAAAGCATTGGAGCGCGATAACTTCATGTCTGCGGAAGAAGCCAAAACATTTGGTCTTATCGACGAAGTCGTCAGCGAGCGGCTAAATGATGAAGACGATGACAAACCAAGTGGGAAAAAGTCGAAAAAATCTGATGATTGATCGGCGTACGGCCTTTCATTCTCGATAATTCATAATATCTTCAACCTTGAAGACCATAATGTCCAAATGCATCGGGAGCTTTTGTATTTCCCGACCTTTTGATGGCATTTCATGGTTAGAACCAGTATTTAGCGCCTGTTTTACATTGTGTGTTCCGGTAGTGAGCGCGTATTATGTGAAATCAGGCTGGAATTTCGATCGGAGTATTCATGAGCAAATCCTCAGGCGGTGAATCTAAAAACACCCTTTATTGTTCATTCTGCGGAAAGAGCCAACATGAGGTCCGCAAGTTAATTGCCGGACCAACCGTTTTCATTTGCGATGAATGCGTTGAACTGTGCATGGATATTATCCGTGAAGAACACAAAACGAGCTTGGTGAAAACCGGAGATGGTGTTCCAACGCCGTCGGACATTTGTGACGTCCTGAATGACTATGTTATTGGCCAGTTACATGCCAAGAGGGTTCTCTCAGTCGCGGTACATAACCATTACAAACGCCTAAGTCACGGCACGTCATCCACGACCGAAGACGTTGAGTTGGCTAAATCAAACATCCTACTCCTTGGGCCAACAGGTTGCGGTAAAACCTTGTTAGCTCAGACACTGGCCCGAATTCTGGATGTTCCGTTCACCATGGCGGATGCGACGACGTTAACTGAAGCTGGTTACGTTGGTGAAGACGTAGAAAACATCATCCTTAAGCTCCTTCAGTCAGCGGATTATAATGTTGAGCGTGCCCAACGCGGAATAGTCTACATAGATGAAGTTGATAAAATTTCTCGAAAGTCAGACAATCCTTCAATCACCCGTGATGTTTCTGGCGAAGGTGTCCAGCAGGCGTTGTTGAAAATTATGGAAGGGACTGTCGCTAGTGTCCCGCCGCAAGGTGGACGCAAACATCCTCAGCAGGAGTTTCTTCAGGTTGATACGACCAATATTCTATTCATTTGTGGTGGTGCATTTGCAGGGTTGGATAAAATCATCGCATCGCGCGGAATTGGGTCCTCAATCGGATTTGGCGCAGATGTTCAAGCTGATGATGACCGTGAAATTGGTGAACTTCTGGCGGATATTGAACCTGAAGATCTGTTAAAATTTGGCCTAATTCCTGAATTTGTTGGGCGCCTTCCCGTATTGGCTACTCTGGAAGACCTTGATGAAGAAGCCTTGGTGGAAATTCTGTCGAGACCAAAAAACGCCTTGGTCAAACAATATCAGAGACTGTTTGAAATGGAGGACGTCAAACTCAGCTTTACTGACGGTGCTCTGGATTCGATTGCAGCAAAGGCTGTTGATCGTAAAACCGGTGCCCGTGGCCTTCGGTCTATCCTAGAAAATATTCTTCTTGATACAATGTATGACCTTCCCGGTATGGACGGTGTGGAAGAGATCGTAATCAATGGTGATGTGGTTAACGAAAACGGGAAACCACTATTCATTTATTCCGATCGCAAAGATGAAATTGAGACAAGTGCCTAACGAAAAATTTGCCTCTTTCGGACTTGCATACCGTCGTACTTGAGACCAACTAGTTAGTGTAGACATCACAACGTTAACACACACCCGATATTTAAAGGCAGGTAATCTGTGACGCATCAGATCGAGAGTTATCCAGTTCTTCCACTTCGCGACATCGTCGTCTTTCCGCATATGATCGTTCCGCTATTTGTTGGCCGCGATAAGTCTGTTCGTGCTTTGGAAGATGTTATGAAAGACGACAAACAAATCTTGCTTGTCGCTCAAAAGAACGCTGCTCAGGATGATCCGGAGCCTGACGATATTTATACAGTCGGAACGGTATCAACTGTCCTTCAACTTTTGAAATTACCTGATGGCACGGTCAAGGTCCTAGTTGAAGGTACCACCCGAGCCCGAATCACTGACTTTTCCGATAACCCGGAATTTTTCGAGGCTCAGGCAACTGTGCTGGATGATGCTGACGAAGACGATAAGGAAATGGAAGCGTTATCCCGGTCTGTCGTTGCCCAATTCGAGCAATACATCAAACTTAATAAAAAGATCCCGCCAGAAGTCCTTGTTTCAATCAACCAAATAGAAAATGCGAGTAAACTTGCCGATACAATTGCATCGCATTTGGCCCTCAAAATTTCTGAAAAACAGGAACTTCTGGAAACAGATTCAGTAAGTGAGCGGCTTGAGCGCGTCTACGCCCATATGGAAGCGGAAATTGGCGTTCTTCAAGTTGAAAAGAAAATTCGAAATCGCGTCAAACGCCAAATGGAGAAGACGCAACGCGAATATTACTTAAACGAACAGTTGAAGGCGATCCAAAAGGAGCTTGGAGAAACCGACGAAGGCAAAGACGAGACCGCCGAACTTGAAGATAAGATCAAAAAAACCAAACTCAGCAAAGAGGCTGAAGAAAAAGCGCTTGCCGAGTTAAAGAAGCTCAAATCCATGTCTCCGATGTCAGCCGAGGCGACCGTGGTCAGAAATTATCTTGACTGGATGCTCGGCATTCCCTGGAAGAAACGTACTCGGACCAAAAAAGATCTTAATGCTGCACAGGCCATTCTCGACAAGGATCACTACGGCCTCGAGAAAGTTAAAGAACGCATCATTGAATATCTCGCGGTTCAACAACGTACAAATAAGGTTTCCGGCCCAATTCTATGTCTCGTTGGCCCTCCCGGCGTTGGCAAGACGTCGCTTGGAAAATCTATCGGTCGCGCCACCGGACGTAATTTTGTGCGTATGTCGCTTGGCGGGGTTCGTGATGAGTCTGAAATTCGTGGTCACCGACGCACCTATATCGGATCGATGCCTGGTAAAGTTATTCAAGGGATGAAAAAGGCGAAGTCATCTAATCCTTTGTTCCTTCTCGATGAAGTCGATAAAATGGGTAACGACTGGCGCGGTGACCCGGCGTCAGCTCTGCTTGAAGTGTTGGATCCGGAACAGAACAGCAGTTTTAATGACCATTACTTGGAAGTTGATTACGATCTTTCTGATGTCATGTTCGTAACGACAGCAAACACACTAAACATGCCTAGCCCCTTACTTGATCGCATGGAGATTATCCGTCTTTCAGGGTATACGGAAGATGAAAAAATTGAAATTGCCAAAGGCCATTTGATTGACAAACAAGTCAAAAATCATGGCCTTAAAGACGGTGAATGGTCGATAACTGATTCTGGATTGCGTGATCTGATCAGATATTACACCCGAGAATCCGGCGTTCGGAATCTTGAGCGTGAAATCGCTAATTTGGCGCGTAAAGCGGTTAAAGAAATTGTCACGAGCAAAGTCAAATCGATTAAGATCAATAAGCGGAACCTTGTTAAATACGCCGGTGTTAAACGCTATCGGTTTGGAGAAATTGAAACGGATGACCTTGTCGGTGTGGTCACCGGACTGGCCTGGACGGAAGTTGGCGGAGAACTCCTTAGTATTGAGTCTGTTATGGTGCCTGGCAAAGGTAAAATGACGATCACCGGAAAACTGGGTGACGTGATGACCGAATCAATTCAGGCAGCAAAATCATACGTTCAGTCTCGGGCAACGGATTTCGGTATCGAACCGCCAATATTTAGCCGCAAGGACATTCACGTTCATGTGCCTGAGGGCGCGACACCAAAAGACGGTCCGTCAGCCGGGGTTGGCATGGTGACGTCAATTGTATCTGTCTTGACCGGCATACCTGTGAACAAAGAAGTTGCGATGACCGGCGAAGTTACGCTGCGCGGCCGCGTATTGCCGATTGGTGGGCTTAAAGAAAAATTACTGGCTGCGCTTCGCGGCGGCATCAAGACCGTCCTTATTCCAAAGGACAATGAAAAAGATCTCGAAGAAATTCCCGAAAATGTTAAACGAGGCCTTGAGATTATCCCGATCTCCGCCGTCGATGAGATTCTTGAACATGCGTTGATTTCGCCACTTACGCCAATTGAATGGGATGAGGGAGCGGACACTTCAGTTCCTGACCCGGTAAATTCAAGTGATGACGATGTCGGAGACGTCATTACTCACTAAAATATTCTTAAAAAGGGTGGAAAATGTTAAGTTTTCCGCCCTTTTTTGATATTCCGATTCGGCCGATTCGTCGTAAATTTGGTAAAAATCGCGGTCCAGTGGAAGTGATTTTCGATCAAATGATCAAAATTTGGTAAAAAAATCTCCGCAAACATCCTTATAGACCGGGCACTTAGGCACAAACCCGCAGATTTCTGGGAAAAATGACGTATCCCGGATTGACCTGTTTACTGACTGCCCTATAACATCCGTCATCAATCGAGCGCAAAAGTATGGAAACTCCATATGGCTCAAGAGATTTTTTTTAACAATCACCTAACTCATGAAAGAGGGGGCTTTAAATGAATAAAAATGAACTCGTAGCTGCAGTAGCCGACGAATCCGGACTGTCCAAAGCTGACGCAGGAAAAGCCATCGACAGCGTATTTGAAGCGATCACTGGCTCGTTGAAAGATGGTAACGAAGTTCGCCTCGTTGGTTTCGGAACGTTCAGCGTTTCCCACCGCAAAGCGACCACCGGCAGGAACCCACGTACGGGTGAAAGCATCCAGATTCCGGCATCCAACCAGCCTAAGTTCAAAGCTGGCAAAGGCCTTAAAACTGCAGTTAACTGATCACTGATCTGTTGATTTTCAGATAGACCGGTCGCCCTTTCAGGGCGGCCGGTTTATTTTTGCCATTTCGGCTTTTTTCGCATTTGTTTTCTTGCGTTCTCGAAATGCTCGTTTATGTTCCCTGAACGATTGGTAAAGGGCGGTTAGCTCAGCTGGGAGAGCATCTCGTTTACACCGAGAGGGTCGGGGGTTCGAGCCCCTCACCGCCCACCATTCGACGACGATTTTGACATTTATTTTTATGTCACGATCACAAGCAGGAGATTGCTTGACAGCCACAAAGGGCTGGATTAAGTCTCCGTGACCCACGCGGGCAGAGCCTTTAAACAGGCTTCGAATATATGCGATGGGGGTGTAGCTCAGTTGGTTAGAGCGCCGGCCTGTCACGCCGGAGGCCGCGGGTTCGAG
>WASW01049923.1_pt1 | contig 25983 bp, 26 predicted proteins | sample 5698521 | NCBI WGS metagenome assembly WASW01 (sample SAMN11175560, study PRJNA528189) | sponge metagenome | isolation source: marine sponge | host: Leucetta | place: Antarctica: Western Antarctic Peninsula, King George Island | collected 2013-01
TTCGCTCTAATTTAACTTCTCGCAATACTTCATTCGCTCTGCGGCCTTGCTCGCGACGAGAACTACCCATAATGAATTGCCCTGGAGTGATCAGTTGCAATTCCTGCCCTTGACTATTGGTAAATCTAATTGGAAGTGTTGCTGCCAAATTTCCACGTAATTCTAGCTCAATTTTTTCATTAATTGGCTGATTGGCTTTTGGCTTGATGTTTAGTACATATGGCTTATAGCCACTTTCTTTCACTTCGATAGTATGACTTGCGGTGGTTAATGAAAAAACTTGATCGCCATAACCTTGAAGCTTCCCATCGACAATCACGCTAGCTGTTTTTGGTATAATCTCTAGATGCACACTCGCCAATATTGCTTGCATGCCTATATCTAGTGTTTTGCTTTCTCCTGCCTTAACTCGTACTGAGCGTGATAATTCGCGATATCCTGATTTTGCAAAGCGAAGCTTATAATCCAAGTTAGGTAACAATGTAATAGTCAATGGCGTCATGCCAAACCTCTTCTCATTAACAAATACGCTCGCTTTTGCTGGTGTCGATTTTACAATTAAGTAGCTTGGATCACGGTCAAGCTCTACCACCCCCAAATCTAGGGGTTGATTTGGCAACACTACAAAGTCAGAAATATAAGCAGCAAAATCAGGATGCACCAATTCTAAGCGATGTCTTCCCACATCCACTTCTTCGTCAAGCGATGTGATTCCAATATTCTCCCCATCTAACCATACTTGTGCGGCATTAGGTTTCGAGTCAAATGAAACGACTGACCAACCCGGCACCATAGAAAATGAAAATTGTTGCTTCTGCTGTGCACCGGTTACCTGCAACTCAGACCAGAGTCGCTGGTATCGATAACGCTGCAATTCAATTGTATGTGTTCCGGCAGCAAGCTCAATCTCTTGCAACGGTGACACACCCACATATTGGTTATCAATATACACTCTAGTTAACCGCGGCGGATCAACATTGACAGAAACCAAACCCGGCTTCTTTTTTAAGCTGCGCTTAAAAGTGTAAGAAGCTAACCTACCAATATTAATAGTTTCCTCTAATGAGTAATATCCCGGCTTACTAGCTGTCAATTGATACTCGCCAGGTTGCGCTAGAAACCGGCCTTTCAATTGAATCACCAATGAACCTTCACTTAATTGCAAATCTTCTGGCATAGGAAAGATGTCAATAACAACCGATTTGGCACTAAACACAAACCACAATACAAAAAGTAGCGCTAAGGGAAATAAAACATAAGCACTTTTTACAATTTGTTTTTTACCAATACGGCCAACTGCAGTAATACCACTATCTTGGATCTTGATTGGTTCAATTAATTCTCTATATTGCGCTTGATTAGCGCTCTCTGATTTTTGAGACACGGTCAGATTGACTCTTCACAAACAATTGAAATCGAAAAAGTTTTATTTTCACTTATAACTTGAATTTTTTTACGCACATCTCGAAACCCATTACGCACCCCTACTATCGTGTATGGTCCTGGGCGTAACTGAAGCTCATGTTGACTAAATTTACCCAACCTCTTCACCTTAAGAACAATAACCTCAGTTTCATCATCTGATAGAAAAATAACAGGGACCGGTGTTGAAGCAATGCGTACTAACTTTTTCAGCTGTTCATTATACTGTTCAATTATCGAACCTGGAGATTCTATTTTAGCCGCCGACGCTAGCACTTTCTCGGCATCATCAAGCATGCCACCTTCATATAACTGATGCCCCGAATTAACTGCCGCTTTAAGCGCTTCGAGAATTTTCGCCTTGGCATCACTCTCTCTTAAGCCCTTTTTAGCTTTTTCGTGATTTTTATTTATATTTAAAATCTTTTCATAACTCAATGCCGCTTGCGGCCATTGTTGCAACTGAACGAAATGTTCCGCCTCAAACAGAAAGTTAGACATCTTCTCTTGACGAATAGAAACGGCAACTTTATTCAAACCTACAATAGACTCATTTGCCTTTGGCTTTAACTTTTTTGCCGCATTAAATGCTGCGCGTGCATCAACGTATTGCCTGCTGTTCAGCGCCTCATATCCTGTTGCAATCACCCGATAAAATTCTTCATTTTTTAATTTTGTATCGACGCGCATTAACGAGGCTTGCGCCTCTATTGAAAGCGAATCTAATTCAGTGGCTTGTTGATAGGCTAGCTTAGCCTGCAGCAACTGATTATGAAATTCGAAACTATTACCACGTTGTAACAAAGCAAATAATTGCTCCAATGTTGTCGCACGCTGAAGACCATTAATTGCACGTGTACCTTTCGGGAAAATACTTATTGCCAGCTCAAAATGTTGCAACGCCGCAAACTGATCGCCTTGAGTTAGCGCCTGCTCTCCGCGTGATAGCGCCCGTTCAAATATGGGCTCAATACGCTGTTGCAACTCTTCCAACTCATCTACTGCAATTTGAAATGCTTCTATTGCTTGCACATACTCTTGACGCCGAAAATATTCATCTCCAATGCGACCCAGCTCAACATGCTCATAGAATTCTTCCGCAGCCCATTTTTTTACGCCATGCTTATCCAAGTTAGCTTCTAGCGCAATGATCTTTGCAATTAATTGTTCTGATTGAATCCTTTCTATCTGAAGTTCATCGCCATCAAGAGCCAGTACAGTTTTAAATTTTTCTCGCTCAAAAGTCACCAGCACTTCTGATTCATTAATTTCACCTTGTTCAGATTTTATCGTTGATTGATCACCAGTAATTGCAGTATTCGCAGACTTGTCTCTATCTAATGTGCTCGGCAAAAAAAAGACAACATACGCCGCCACGATCACTAGAAACACAAACCCCATCCATAACCATCTTGTCAATGGCGATGCATCAGATGAAAGTCTCGGCACCACAGCACTTTGCTCGATTGGCGTCGAGACAACTTCATGAACTTTGATGATCTCTTTATCGTTTGAGTCTGGCATGGCTCAATATAGAGTTGAAATTAAAAATTACAGCCCATCGCTAACGTTTTCGTCTTGCACTTCTTCAGGGATACCTATTTCTTCTTGATAGATTGCTTGCAACAATGTTCTCCATTGCCGATATTGCTCATCAAGTGTTCCAGTTAGCTTTTTTGCCTCACCATCTACTTCTATTACCAAGGGTTCAACATCAGCTTTTAGCGATTCACTAAGCTCAACAATAGCTTCTTCATGTATCACTGCCTCTTCGCCCGCATTGACACCATCTTTATATAAAGCAACACCACCTACGACCAAAGCCGGCGAAATATTTTCGCCTAATACAACCATCAATATACTGCCGACCACCGCTGCTGCGCCCAAAGCTTTCTTCACTTTTGATTCACGTTGTACTTTTTGCTTCTCTAAAGTTTCTATTAAATAATATTTGCGCCAATTGTTATATGTTTCATGAACACTGTCATAATAACTACCGTAATATTCATTGATCGTATCAATAAGAAGGTACTCGCGCTCTCGAATTTTTTGCACTCGTAATAAGGAGGGGTCATCTGTTGCTGGCAGACGCAAAATGGTTGTATGCCCACCGGCATCTTGTGAGATGTAATCCACATAGATATCAGGCGCTAAATTTGCTGCATATTTAAGCTCACTAGTATTACGAATAGATAAGAGTTGTTTTTCATCAATTTTTTTACGGTAAGCATTAATGTCGTTTGCAACACGGTTATACATACCTTGATAAATTTCTATTAAGTCAGTTTCATCTTTTGCTTGCGTGTAATCTTTACGTGTCACTTCAGTCAGATAAGTATTTTCAAACCAATTCTGCCCAATTGAATCAGCGACGGAAATTTTTAACTTTAATACTCCCCCGGTAGATTCTATGATTTCTCCTTCAATGATGACATCAACAACCTCTGACTCCGACGGCAGTACATTAACCGCACCCCAGCCACCTGTTTTTTGAATGGTTTCGCGCAGATGGTAAGAGATATAGCGCGCCTCTGCCTCACGAATTTCAGGGCTAACACCATCATTTTCTTGCTGCTCTAAACTAACATCGCCTGCGTTAAATACGACAATACCAACATCCAACAAATGACTCTCTTGTAACTGCACCTGTTCAATCTCAATTTCTTCGTTAGCATCTACTTTTATAGCGCCCACAGACGCACAGCCGCTAAAGACAACTAATATCAATAACGAACAGAAAATATTACTTAAGGCGCTGATGGTGCAGTGCTTGTGTTTTTCTGTTTTTTGTATTTTCGATATTCTGCCCATAGCTTCTCTTTTACTTGCGGATCGGTTTCTACTTTTGCAGCTTCTCGAAGTTGACGTGCAATGACATCGTCATCATTACCATCAGGAATGGTCACTTTTTGTGTTGTAACGCTACCTTCATCTTCGCCACCACTCGATTCATTCTGGCTTTCACTATTATTAGCTTCTGCTTGCCCAGGTAATTCTCCTTCAGCACCACTCTCTTGGCCGGTAGAGTCAGCAGTTTCGTTACTTTTTCCTTCACTAGCAGCTTCTCCATTGGCGTTAACCTCAGATTCCTCCTGCCCTTGTTCTTCATTTTCAGTTTCTGCCTCAAGTTCTGCGTCACTCCGAACTGCTGCTTTTTGGCGCGCACTTTGTTGTCGCTCCTGTTGAGCTTTTTCTAACTCTCGCAATAACTTCTCATCAAACTCATACAGACTGCGTTCTAAAGCCTGCATATGATCGTCTGAGCCTGCTAATTTTATCGTAGTTAAATTATCAGATCTCTCTAATTCAACGCTCGAACAGTCGAATTCCGTGGATAAACAAGGTGCATTGATAGAATTAGATGCATCGGCCACTGAAAAACTACTGAATATGACAAGTATTAATTGCCACCTATGCCTATATTGACGGGTCATTGATTGTCCAACATCCATAATGAGTCTTAATTTTAATATTATGCCTTCTCTAGTAAAATCGCGAACGACTGAACACACCATCTATAGACTAATTGCTAGGCATAAAGTTTGAAAACTTCTAATACATTTAGCTTATAGGCTCCGTAAGAGGTATATAAAACAGCTCTCAGCAGCGTAAAATTGTCCTCTAAGTTCATTCCCACACTATAAAATTCAGTAAGAAGGCAGTTAATGCGGCCCGCACATTTATTTACCGTTCTCGACAAAGAATTCCATGCCGCCACTCAAGGTCAACATACGCCTGTGATGCTATGGGGCCCACCAGGTGTGGGTAAATCACAAATTGTTTCACAGGTTGCTGAACGCAATACCGTACCCATGATTGATATTCGTCTCTCACAAATGGAACCTAGTGATTTACGCGGGATTCCATTTCGCGTAGATACCAGCGTGGAATGGGCTATTCCAGCAATGCTGCCAAACAAACAGCGACACGGCAGTCAGGGAATTTTATTTCTAGATGAAATTACTTCCGCTGCGCCTAGTGTGTCTGCCGCTGCTTACCAACTAATTTTGGATCGCAAACTAGGGCAATACGAAGTGCCTGATGGCTGGGCAATTTTGGCGGCGGGTAATCGACAAGGCGATCGTGGTGTGACTTACACTATGCCTTCCCCTTTAGCTAACCGCTTTTCACATTATGAAGTTGATGTGAATTTAGATGATTGGGTCGCCTGGGCCTATGAGAACAATATAGATGATCGCATTATTGCTTTTTTACGATTCAGGCCTGATCTGGTTTTTGAATTTGATGCTGCACAAAACCCCATGGCATTCCCTTCACCACGTTCATGGGAATTCACTCATCGCGCACTACAAAAATTTATCGATCAGGACACGGTATTATTGGAAACGTTACAAGCTTGCGTGGGGCCGCGGCAGGTGTTGAATTAAACGCCTTTATCGCTAACTTAGATTCAATGCCAAATATTGAGGACATCGTAAATGGCAAAGACGTCCCCGTGCCAACTGAAATTGATCTTCAATACGCAGTCGCGTCTGCGTTAGTCGGACAGGCTATTCGCGTTAACAAACAGGATGACGCAGATAAATTACAAGGTAACATTCTTATTTACGCACATAAGTTTCCACAAAAGGAAATGGGCGTGATGATGATCTCTGACATGCACCGCGCGATTGGTGAAAAGATATTCTCCTTACCAGAATTCACTGCCTGGGCAGACTCTGTGGCAGACTTAATGCTTTACGAAAACTAAGCAAGTACTCACTTTGGACGACAATTCTGTTGATACGAAATTAGCCGCCGCTAGGACACGTTTAATTTTAGATAAACCTTTTCTAGGTGCGCTGGTATTAAGAATGCCGCTGGAGAGGGGCGATTCTTCTTGGTGTATCACCGCTGCCACTGACGCAAAAAAGATTTATTTTAATTACGAATATATCAATCAGTTGCACGGCTCAGAAACTCAATTTGTACTTGCCAAACAAGCATTACATTGCGCACTGTCACATTTCTCGCGGCGCGGACACCGAATTAAGCACCGCTGGGATTTGGCTTGCGAATACACCGTTAACCCGATACTAGTGGAAGAAGGTTTTACCGCGCCTCCTGGCACATTAATTGAAGATAGTTTTAGTGGCATGACCGCCGAAGAGATCTATTGCTGTTTGCAAGACAAAGATGACGGTAATGCAGATAGTTCAGACAATGAAGACGATGGTAACGACGAGACTACTGATCCCACCGACAATAACGACTCCCTCGAATCTCAGTTAGAGAAACAAGGTGATGGCGAGCCTGATGACACGGAATTCAAAGGCAGCCCTCAGCCTGCAACCACGTCACAGCAAGAAAAAGAAAAGTTATCCGCGCAATGGCAACAACGTTTAGCGGGCGCAGCTCAACAGGCGCAACAAACCGGTAAATTGAGTGAATCTATGGCGCGCATGGTTGAATTTATGCTGCAGCCGAAACTACCCTGGCGTGCATTACTTGCAAGACATATGACCGCTACGGCCAGAGATGATTATAATTATTCGCGCCCGTCATCACGTCGCGGTGATCCTTCAATATTCCCAAGTTTACGCAGCTCACAAGTAAACATGGCTGTTGCCATCGATATTAGTGGCTCTATCGACGACAAGGAAATAAGTGAATTTACTTGTGAAATTGATGCCATTAAAGGGCAGCTTCGTGCACGTATCAGCCTACTCGCTTGTGATACTGAGCTCGCCAAAGGGTCGCCGTGGATTTTTGAATCATGGGAAGAATTCACTCTCCCTAAAACACTCAGCGGCGGTGGTGGAGCTGACTTTCGCCCAGTCTTTGACTGGGCAGAGAAACAAGACCAAGCGCCGGAGCTGTTAGTTTACTTCAGTGATTGTATTGGCAAGTTTCCAGACTACAAACCTCATTACTCGGTTATTTGGTTAGTAAAAGGAAATCAGCCAGTGCCATTTGGACAGCGAATTCAACTCAACTGATGGATTTATCTTCCGAAGACAAGCTACGCCTTAATGTATTACTCGCCCAGTCTCTACAGGCGATACGCATCGACGAATCGCGCATGCAACTGTATGCCTTATCTGAAAAAGGTGAAGCCAACATTGCTTTGCATGCAAACTGTAAAGATGAAAAGTATTTAAAAATTGTCCGTCAGTGGCTGTCCACTCACGTACTCGGCTCACCTGGTGGTTACCCAGTATTCATGCGTGGCTGGACACGCACGGGCCAAGCACGCAATAACAGTCTTGAAAAATTACTCTTGCTTGGCGAGCCTGAAGCAGTCGTTGCAGTAGTACACGCTAACGGGCTGACCAATGAAATTGCTAGACGTGCATGGTGGTGTGCGCCCAATTCTGAAAATGCCCGTTGCCTATTAGAATCAAGCGAAGTCGCACAGGGATCAATGGGCCAAGAACTCGCGCAATTTCTAGTGGAATTTATACCATTTGAAGAATCTTCAAGAGCACTAATGAACACTGTAAGATTAGTGCTACAATCGAATTTAATTACGCCAGAAACAAAACTCAATATTTGGAAACGAGGCAAACGACGTAATACATTTTATGTAGGTTTCATAAAACAATGCCCTGAGTCACTCCCAATTGATTCTCAAGTACATTCATTACTTAAGGAAATCAGCCAACATAGCTCCTCTAACCCATACCTGGGGAAGTTAGCCTCGTTATTTAGCGCACAGGGCCAAGCAACACTAGAAGCGATTATTAACGTGCTAAAAAAACCAAATGATCAGGATGTTGCGGTAGAGATATTCAACACCATTGGTGACTATTTCAGCACTGACAAACAACAGAAATTCTGTTGGCGAGAAGTCAATGAGCTCGCTAAACACACCGAAGAAATACTTAATGGCTCACCAGAGGATATAAATAGCATTACTCAGCGCTGGACAGATGCCAAACCTTACATATATGCAGTAATATACCTGTCCATGATCAGCGAGACTTTACTGGACCCTGTATTCGGCATAAGTGATGCCATTGGATCCGTGATGCGTAAACGCATCTCTCACTTAACAGACCCCATATTAAAACAACTTAATATATTAAAAGAATCATGAGCCTTCTTCCTCTTTTCATTGACATCAAAGATAAACCTTGCCTAATTGTCGGGGGAGGGAAAATTGCTGCGCGAAAATTGAAAATTTTGTGCAAAGCAGAAGCTGATATCACAATCATTGCCCCCAGCATTTGCGGCGAGATAGATGCTTTAACCAAAGCACATTCACTCACCATCCATCCACGTGATTTCATCGATGCGGACATTAATAATCAATGCTTAATAATTGCGGCAACTAATGACTCACTATTAAACAAACATATTAGTACTACAGCCAAACAAAAAAATATCCTAGTCAATGTCGCTGATGATTTTAAACAGGGCGATGTTGTCCTACCTTCAGTGATTGATCGCGATCCTATTCAAATTGCTGTCACCACTGGTGGTGCCTCACCTGTATTAGCACGATTACTGCGTAGAAATTTAGAACGCTGCACCCCTTCCGCTTATGGTTCATTAGCTTCTTTAGTTGAGAAATATCGACAAACAACTGCAGACACAATTGAAGACGAAGATTCACGTAGACGTTTTTGGGAAGAAGTGCTGCAAGGCCCTATTTCTGAAATGGTGTTAGCGGGAAAAGTCGATATTGCCGAAGAAACATTACAACGCAAACTGTCGAGCAAAGATTTTACCAACAATGATCATGGAGAGGTGTATTTAGTTGGCGCAGGTCCTGGTGACCCAGACTTATTAACCTTCCGCGCATTACGCCTAATGCAACAGGCTGATGCCGTTGTCTATGATCGTTTGGTCTCAGACCAAATAATGAATCTAGTCAGGAAAGATGCAGAAAAAATTTATGCGGGTAAGGAACGTGCTAATCACGCTATCCAACAAGAATCAATTAACCACTTATTAGTACGACTGGCTAAAGAAGGTAAACGTGTGCTTAGGTTAAAGGGCGGAGATCCTTTTATTTTTGGTCGTGGCGGTGAAGAGATCGAAACATTAATGGAAGAAGGAGTTCACTTCCAAGTAGTTCCTGGAATCACTGCGGCAGCTGGGTGCGCTGCATATTCAGGCATCCCGCTCACCCATCGTGATCACGCACAAGCATGTACATTTGTGACCGGCCATTTAAGAGACGGAACAGTTAATCTTAATTGGAAAATGTTAGCCCATGCCAACCAAACTATTGTTTTTTATATGGGGCTACATGGCTTGACTATTATTTGCCAACAATTAGTCAAACACGGCTTGCCTGGTGATACTCCGGCCGCATTAATCTCCAAGGGCACCACCCCTAATCAACGTGTATTAATTGGTGATTTAATCAGTCTGCCAAACTTGGTTGATGAACAACACGTGCAAGGACCGACATTAATTATTGTAGGGTCTGTCGTATCCCTACATACCAAACTTCATTGGTATTTGACTGAAAAAGAAATTAAAGCGTAATGACTAGAGGTTGTTACACTTTTTTGAGAATGATATCAAACCGATTAAACCTGCTGATAAAAAATAGAATGCCGCAGGGAGTGTCGTGATTAACATATAACTAGATGCCTGTAGAACATCACCTGCGATGATCAGATGAATTTTTACCTGCGTATTTCGAACGTAACTCAGCAAATGCTTTATGTGGATTAACAATCGCGCTTAAATTATCTCTATTTGCGCATAAGTCCTCTGTTTCATCACAATATTTCGAATTATAAAATAATGCCCATCCCCATTCTCGAATCTTTAGTATTAGTCACTTTAATCTTTTCATAGTCAGCGCCACGTAAAATATCGACAAAAATATTCATACCACGCAACACCTAAGACACATTATTATTAAACGTCATCAGCACATAGTGTTTTACATTGTCATCTCCTTTTTTAATGAATTCCTCGATAATCATAACGCAATCTAGCACGCCGTTAATCTATTTAACGTTTCTTGCTTCTCGTCATAACCGCCAAAAAGGTTACCTTTGAATCCAGGCCAATGCAGTAATACGATTGTATCTCCGGGCCAAATAAATTGGCTTTGCACTCAATCACTGTAGAGAAGGCGTTACCACCTAAAAACAACATCAAAATAAGCATGCCATTTGATAAATACTTCATTAAGACGTTAGCGTATTTTCCCAACATCTTATAACTCCTTGTAATAATTAATTCCTTAATTAAACAAATATTAATTATAAAATAATTATTACAGTATGCTTCCACGCTATGGGAAAATAGAGATTTAACTGAGAAGCTACACTGATGCAATAAAATATATCTGAAATAACAATACGCTTTATTACTTCACTCACTCTACTAATAGCAATCGCCACGATTAATGCTCTACACGCAAACACCCTTAAGGTAGGGCAAGCAGCACCTGAATTTCAATTAACGGACCAAAATGGACAAATTCACTCATTAGAAAAGTATTGTGGCCAATGGCTAGTTTTATATTTTTACCCCAAGGACGACACGCCAGGATGCACAAAACAAGCATGCACATTTAGGGATGACTATAAAACCATAAGTGCACAAAACACCCAAGTGCTTGGAGTCAGTGTAGATAGCAGTGAAAGCCATGCTGAATTTTCAGATAAATATAAACTTCCTTTCCCTTTATTAGCAGATAAACAAGGCCATGCTGCCAAGAGTTATCAGGCACTCATCTCATTAATATTTATTAAACTGGCTAAACGACACACGTTTATTATTGACCCAAACGGAATCATAAAAATGATTTACCGCAAGGTCGATGTTAGCTCACATAGCGATCAAATATTAACGAGCTTAAAAAAGCTACAGTCAGAATAATTGTAGTAGACTTTTCTCAGCAATACTTTAGGATGATAATATAAAGATAATTTAATTATTATTGATTCAGCGGTACAGGTGTCCTCTTCTTGATTGTAAGAAGCAGGATTAAACAGGGAATCTGGTGCAACCCCAGAGCTGCCCCCGCAACGGTAATCAAGTGTAAATAAACAACGACGTCACTGCACATTAGTGTGGGAAGACTGTTTATTCATTTGCCTGTATGAGGTAAATGACTTGAGAGCCCGGAGACCGGCCTGTTACTGCGCGGCAAATTGCGGTGGGCGATTCGAGCTGCTTAGACTACACACTTCCTCTTCTGTCTTAGCGGTATTTCTATTGGCGTGTGGTTTATGCACTCTCTTGTCACTGCGTTTGCTCGTAATGTTCTAACCCGGAGAACTCATGAGCTACACACGCAGCATCTGTTTACTTTCAGCATTACTATGCTACTGCAACGTCAGTGCTGCAGAACCACTTCCACCTATCACAATCACTGCTAGTCGTACCGCTATACCTATTGAAGAAGTGCCTGGTGCTTTAACAGTGATCACCAAACAAGAAATTGAAAATCAGCATGCGCTATACGTTTCTGAATTACTGCAAAATGTTCCTGGTTTAAATATAAGCACACAAGGAAGCGCGGGCAGCGTTACTCAAGTACGCATCCGAGGCGCTGAGGCTAATCAAGTATTAGTTATTATTGATGGTGTCGAAGCCAACGACCCTGCTAATTCATCTGAATTCAATTTCGCCCACTTACCCGTAGATAACATTGAACGTATTGAAGTATTACGTGGGCCTCAAAGTTCTTTATGGGGTAGTGATGCCCTAGCTGGTGTAATCAACATCACCACCACGCGCCCAGGTACTGGCAAAAAATTCATTGCGACCAGTGCTTATGGTACCAATGATAGCTATCAAGGTGGTTTGAAAATTCTACTGGGTTCAGAAGATTTTGATTTTGCTTTGAGTGGAAACTTCATTGATACTGATGGCTTCAATTCTGCAACATCAGGTCATGAGAGGGATGGTTATGACAACACAACAGTGAATCTAAAAACAGATTATCGAATAACGGATAGCATTAACATTGGTGCAACCACACGTTATACCAATGCAAGCAATGAATTTGATCCCGCACCATTAGGACTACCTGAAGATGGTTTTGGTAAAAATGATATTGAACAATTTTATGCGCGTGGATTTATTAAAATCCAAACATTCGACAACAATTGGGTTCATCTTGCAGACGTATCAATCATAGATACTAGCAATGACTCTATTGATGGCACATTTGGTCGGTCTCAATCAGAGGCTACAAAAGAGAAGTTTTCATTTCAATCAACATTTCAATCACTTGAATTCGAGCCCTTATCTCTAAAACAATCATTTACCTTCGCGCTAGAGCGAGAACAAGAAAGATTCAAACAGCAAGGCGCATCGTCCTCGAGCTCGGATCCAAATCAACGCCAAAAAATAACTAACGATAGTAAAGTTTCTGAATATAGAGCAAATTTCCTTAATCAGTGGACGCTCTCTGCTTCACTGCGTTATGACGACAACGATCAGTTTAATAACCAAAACACCTATCGTGTTGGTATTAGCTATCTGCACCCAACATCTAACACTAAAACCTATGTGGCACATGCGACGGGGGCTAAGAATCCTACTTTCACAGAATTATTTGGCTTTTCCCCAACAAGTTTTATTGGCAACCTTAATCTCGAAACAGAAACATCAGAATCTTGGGAGATTGGCATTTCTCAAGATTTATTTAATAATCGATTACACTTTGAAGCTGCACTTTTCTGGGAAGATTTGATTGATGAAATTCAAACAGTATTTTTACCCTCGTTTGAGTCAACAGTAGTTAACAGCGAGTCACGCAGCAAACGTAATGGATTAGAGCTATCTATGCATAGTCAGCTCACAGACACTTTATCAGCTAGCGGATCTTATACTTACTTAGATGCTAGCGAATCAGACACTTCTGGGAACACTCGCACTGAAGTTCGCCGGCCTGACCACCAATGGTCTGGGCAAGTTAATCATTCATTCATGGACAACAAAGCTAATCTGAATATCAATATTAACCATATTGGGGATCGACGAGACATAAACTTTAGTAACAGCAATAGATTAACTTTAGATGACTACACACTGGTAAATGTTGCCATGAATTATCAATTTAACGATACACTAAAGGTATTTGCTCGCACTAATAACTTACTAGATGAAGAATATCAGGATGTATTCGGATTTGAGACTAGTGAATTTTCTGCTTTAATAGGCATCGAACTAAAACTGTAATTATCATGGGAAATCGTTTAACTAAAATTTATACGCGCAATGGTGATGATGGCAGCACTGGCTTAGCGACAGGTGAGCGCGTGGGAAAAGACAGCCTGCTAATCAAAGCTCAAGGCGATATCGATGAACTTAACGCTAGTATCGCTTGCGTGCAAGCTAACCAGCTTAATCAAAAAATTGAAGGTTTGCTTGTTGCTATCCAACACCATCTATTCAATATCGGTGGGGAACTAAGCGCACCTCAATGCGCATTAACAAATAACAGTGATATTGATTGGCTAGAGCGCTGGATTGATTTCTATAATGAAGACTTGCCCCCCTTAAAAGAATTCGTTCTTCCTGGTGGAAACGCAGCTGTTGCACATTGTCATGTTTCACGGACGGTATGTAGACGCGCAGAAAGAAGTCTTGTTGAATGGTCACGAAATAGCGACATGCGCATAGAATTAATTCAGTATATAAATCGCCTTTCAGATTTATTATTCGTACTTGCTAGAGTTCTTGAAACTGAAAAAAAATGCGTTTCTACTTACTGGAACAAAGACCTTGTATTACCTAAACCAAGTAAATAACCCGTTGTTAAGCTATGCGTATTGGCATTGATTTAGGCGGGACAAAAATAGAGTTACTGGCTTTAGACGTCGATGGCACAGAATTACATCGCCAACGCATTCCTACTCCCCAAGGAAATTATCAAACAATACTAAAATGTATACATAGTTTAATCAAAACGACAGAGACTACATTAAATCTCAAAGGCAGTATTGGTGTTTGCACCCCAGGCTCTAACTCTCCGACAACAAACCTATTGCACAATAGCAATTCCATCTGTTTAAATAATAAACCTTTCAAACAGGACTTAAAAAAATTCTGGGTCGCGATATACGCATTGCTAATGATGCTAATTGTTTCGCGCTCTCAGAAGCAACTGATGGCGCAGCAAAAGATGCAGATATTGTTTTTGGTGTAATCGTTGGTACTGGGTGCGGCGCAGGTATAGTCATCAATAAACAACTTATTAACGGGCCAAATGCTATCACTGGTGAGTGGGGGCATAACCCTTTACCTTATCCAGACAACAATGAATTATCTTCAACACAGTGCTGGTGTGGCAAACAAGGCTGTATAGAAACATTTTTATCTGGCGTCGGTTTTGCTAATGATTATCGACTGGCAACCCACTCAGATAAAACTAGCGAGCAAATCATTAGCAGCGCTGGCTGCTGGAGACTCTGCAGCAAGTTCTGCGCTTTCAAAGTATCAACAAAGAATGGCAAAATGTTTATCTCATGTAATAAATATTTTAGACCCTCATATCATTGTGCTAGGTGGCGGAATGTCTAACATTGAATCATTGTATTCAACGGTGCCTATCCTGTGGCAACAATACGTTTTTTCAGATACTGTAACGACTAAATTAGTTGCGCCTATGCATGGTGATTCAAGCGGTGCACGCGGTGCAGCATGGCTATGGAATTAAATATGTTTAAAAATCTTCAACGCCCATCATGGCAATGGCTAGCGGTAATAGTTTTATTTCTAGCATTGAGCCGGTTAATACCACACGCACCTAACTTCACTCCACTGGGTGCTATGGCATTGCTTGCAGGAGCCTGCATAAAAGACCTAAGAGTGTCACTCTTGATTCCTCTTGTAGCGATGTTATTAAGTGACGTCATTCTTGGATTTCACAGTTCCATGCTATATGTTTATGGTGCTGTGATATTGATAGTCATAGGCAACCATCTATGGCTCAAGCGACTATCCTTAGTGTCAATTACTTTGGCTGCATTTGCCTCCGCATTTACTTTCTTTGTGGTGACTAATTTTGGTGCGTGGCTATCTCACGACATGTACGCACATAACGCCAGCGGTCTCGCGCAATCTTACATTGCGGGTATTCCTTTCTTTAAGAATACGTTAACTAGCAACTTGCTTTTTACTGCCATTGGCGTTTACGCATCACAGCAATTACCAAGCAAGAAATTTGTCGACAGTTAGCCAACTGCCGTAGTAGTGCTTACTTAACTACTTTTAGATGTGACCGTTTAGTGGAAGGATTACCAGGATCTGGCGGCGGCGTAACTTTATTATCTTCACCAAACGTCATGCCCTGCCCATTTTCACGGGTATAAATGGCTAATACAAAGCCTATGGGTATGTATACCGAAGTTGGCTCGCCATCGAATCGCGCATTAAACATGACGGCTTCATTGTCTACATCCAGGTCTTGAGTCGCGCTAGGACTTATATTGAGGACGATCTTACCTTCTTGCTCGTATTGTCTAGGCACATGCACGCTATCATCTTTAGTATCAACGAGTAGGTGGGGTGTCATGCCATTATCGAGAATCCACTCTGTCATGGCACGGATCAAATATGGGCGCGTAGATGTCATTGCCTACCCTTCATCACCAAGAAAAGACAATGCTTACTATTTTTTTCTTCAAGAACCGTTTAAACCTACGACTTAGATAGGTCGCATTTCAAGTTCTTCTTCCGACAAACTACTGCGGAAAGAAGGACGATCAAACACGCGGTTGCCATATTCAACAATGGCTTTAGCTTCAGGCGGCAGATTAATGTTCAGACTAGGCAGTCTCCACAATAATGGTGCTATAGAGCAATCTACCAAACTAAAGTCATCGCTTAAGAAGTATGGTTTCACACTGAAAATCTCAATCGAGCTAATCAAGCTATCTTCTAGAATCTTACGCGCTCGCTCACTTGCTTCAGCATCACCATTAAGGATGGTATCTACTGGGGCATACCAGTCTTTTTCGATATGAAACAATGCCAAGCGTGATTTTGATCGTGACACGGGATCAACCGGCATCAACGGAGGATGCGGAAATCTCTCATCAAAATACTCCATGATCACGCGCGCATCATATAAAACCAAATCTCGGTCAACTAAAGTTGGCACCGAGTTATAAGGATTTAACTCTGACAAATCTTCCGGTTTGTTATTTCGATCTATCTGAACAACATCGGCAGTGATGTCTTTTTCCGAAAGGACGATTCTAGTGCGATGACTTTGAATGCAAGCAGGGTCTGAAAACAAAGTCATTACAGATCTTCGATTAGCGATTAACGCCATATATATTCCAAGGTTTAGTTAATTATTATTGCGTTTAGTGAATATCTTTCCAGTAATCACGCTTCATGAAATACACAAGCACTCCAAGAGCCGCTAGAAAGAATAACACAGCGACACCTATACCTTTGCGCTTAAGCTGAGCAGGCTCTCCCATATAAACCAAGAAATTGACCAAATCGACAACCATTGCATCGTATTCTTTAGGCGTTAGCTTACCTGGGACTTCTACCTCAAACGGAGACGCATGACTTTTGCCATGACCATCGTCATGCGCATCATTATGATCGTCTTTTTCTGCTAGCTTCTGAAGACCCTGATATTCCCACAACACATGCGGCATTGATGTCCCCGGGAACTGTAAATTGTTAACACCACGCTTTGCTGACTCATCAACATAGAAAGACTTCAAATAACTATAAATCCAGTTAGCACCACGCGCTCTAGCTTTTACACTCAAATCGGGCGGCGGTGCACCAAACCATTCTTTACCTTGATCGACTGTTAATGCCACAGTCATCGTGTCACCAAACTTTCTACCAGTGAACATCATGTTCTCACGCATATTGTCTTCACTAATCCCTAAATCAACAGCAACACGATTGTAGCGACTAAAAGAAGCTGCGTGACAAGATAAGCAGTAGTTAACGAAAGTCTTAGCCCCTCGTTGCAATGACTTTTGATGATGAACATCAACATGCATTTCAAACAACGGCCCTGTGCTTGAAGCCCAACTTGCTGTTGAACCCAAAAGAGCAGCAACACAAATTAATTTGCAAATATTCTTCATGAAGTAACCCTCTCTGGAACTGGTTTATCTTGATCTAGGTTAGTAAATGCTGCACCGATCAAAGTGACAAATAGATAAGCAACAGGAATGATCCATGTCTTCCAGGTTAATTCTGCAATTTCTGGGTTATTTCTGAATACATCATACACGGTGATCAATCCAACAAAGATGATGAACCACATAATGTAATAGCCTACTGAACGCCGCGTGCTGTAAATAGCCAACACTGCAAAGAACAAGAAGTACAACTCAGAGAGTCTTAATGCCATCTGCGATGCCATTGGTGTCACTGCCTTTACGCCGTAATAACCTAGCCATACAAATGCCACCAAGAAAACAAATAAGTTCACTTTATACAAAACACTTCGGTAACGGATCGACTTAACCACATTTTTATCTATCCATGGCAAGAAGAACAACACAAATACCGCCGCACCCATGGCAACTACACCCCAGAACGGATTCGGTATCGCTCTAAGTACTGTATAGAACGGTGTAAAGTACCAGACTGGTGCAATATGGTCAGGTGTGGCTAACGGATTTGCCGGCTCAAAATTTGCATGCTCTAAGAAGTAACCACCCATATCAGGAGCAAAGAACACAACCACTGAAAATATGAATAAGAACACTACAGTACCGACAATGTCTTTAACTGTGTAGTAAGGGTGGAATGGAATGCCATCCAACGGAACACCATCAGCGCCTTTGTTTTTCTTAATCTCAACACCGTCAGGATTATTTGATCCAACCGTATGTAGAGCGGCGATATGTGCAACCACTAGGCCTAATAGAACAATCGGCACTGCAATCACATGTAAAGCAAAGAAACGATTCAATGTGGCATCGGATACAACAAAGTCACCGCGAATCCATAAGGCTAAGTCATCACCAATCAACGGAATCGTTCCGAAAAGGTTAACAATTACCTGCGCGCCCCAGTAAGACATTTGTCCCCAAGGTAGCAAGTAACCCATGAAGGCTTCAGCCATCAAACACATGTAGATCATCATGCCGAACAACCAAATTAACTCACGAGGTTGTTTAAACGACCCATACATCAGGCCACGCAACATATGTAGATAGATAACAATAAAGAATGCCGAGGCACCGGTTGAATGCATATAACGTACTAACCAGCCCCAATTAACATCTCGCATGATGTACTCGACCGATGCGAAAGCTAATTCAGCATCAGGCTTATAGTGCATAGCGAGGAAAATCCCGGTAACAATTTGTAGCGCTAGTATTAATAACGCTAGTGATCCAAAAAAGTACCAGAAGTTAAAGTTCTTCGGTGCGTAATATTTAGAAAGATGTGCTTCCCAAAATTCGATGACGGGCAATCGAGAATCGACCCATCCAATAATTCCGCCTACTTTATTAGTCATTTATACAGCCTCTTCTTCAAGTTCGCCGACCACGATTACGTTATCGCTGAGGTATTTATATGGTGGGACTTCAAGGTTTTTATTTGCAGGCACGTTCTTATATACACGTCCAGCCATATCAAAACTTGATCCGTGGCATGGGCAATAGAACCCCCCAACCCAGTTTGGACCTAAATCCTCTGGTGCTAATTCGGGTCGAAATTTCGGTGAACAACCTAAATGGGTACAAATTCCCACCAACACGAGCACATCAGACTTAAGTGACCTCGCTTGATTGCGTGCGAATTCTGGCTGTTGGCCTAACTCATCTGAATTAGGATCACGTACTCTTTCTTCGGTGGAATCGAGTAGAGAGACCATTTCATCAGAACGACGCACGATCCAGACGGGCTTACGACGCCACTCTATTTGAATCTTTTGGCCTGGCTCTAGTTTGCTAATATCCACCTCTACAGGGGCACCAGAGGCCAATGCGCGAGCACTTGGGCTCATAGTTGATACAAAGGGTACCAATGCAACGGCTACGCCTACCGCACCCACCACACTTGCACTCACCGTCAACATTTTTCGACGACCTGTGTCTACAACGTGCTCCGACATGTAAATCTCCTTAATCGATTACCTAATAACCTGCATTTAGTTAGCTTTCTTGCGCCATGGAATAGCCTCTGCACAACGAATCTTACTCTGCCACCTAAAAGCGCGGTAGGATGGCGTAAGTAGTAAAAAACGTCAAGGCAAATTCAGTGATCCTGATCAGTTAAGCCGGATTTATTTCATCAAAATAGCGGTGCTCTAGGCTAAATTTTTCTGCCAAATGCTCTGACATAGCTTGAACCCCGTAGCGTTCAGTAGCGTGATGGCCTGCCGCAATGAAGTGCATATTACACTCGCGTGCAATATGCACGGTTTGCTCAGAAATTTCTCCAGTCAAATAAACGTCAGCTTGGCGCTCAACAGCATCATCAATCATGTGCTGCGCACCACCTGTACACCAAGCAATTCGCTGTACTTGGCGAGGCCCGTATCGATATGTATCGGATCATGGGCTAAGCTTTGCGCGCATTTATCCACAAATTCTTTAATATCAAGGGGTGCATCCAGCATTCCTACATTCCCAATCGGCGTCTTACTGGTTTTCTGGAGCGGCTCTAGATCAGAAATACTTAATCGGCGAGCAATTTGAGCATTATTTCCGACGATTGGATGAGCGTCCAATGGAAGATGATATGCCAGCAAGTTCAAATTCGCACCAAGCAATGCCTGTAAACGACGCTTTTTCATACCGACCACTTGCGCGCGCTCGTTTTTCCAAAAGTAGCCATGGTGAACAATCAAACAATCCGCACCCCACTCCACCGCTTGTTCAATAATTGCCAAACTGGCTGTGACCGCACTGGCTATTTTTCCAATATTTTGCCTGCCTTCTACCTGGAGGCCATTCGGACAGTAATCGCGGAAGTTGGCTATCCGTAGATAGCTATCCGCATATTTTGTGATTTCAGTTAATTTACTCATAGAATTTAGCAGAAATTATACCGACATAATAACAGGGGTGTCTGCTGACGTCAGGCACGACGCATGATAGTGTAACTAGCCCATGATGCCTCGCAAATTTCTCATATTCTTAGCTCAATCTGCTGCAATCGGAATAATTGCGGCAGCGATATTAATATTTCTATTACCCAATACTTGGCTGCAATCTGGTAACGGTGAAGCAAACAATACCAATAACTTACTTAATTCCGGCCCATTTTCTTATTCCGATGCAGTCTCAAGAGCGGCTCCAGCAGTCGTTAATATTTATACTAAAAAATTAGTCAAAGGTACGCGCAAATTTTCGACTAACAATCCTCAGTTAGAGCGCATGCCAAGAAGCATGTACGGAAGAAATTTAGACCGCACAGTCACCAGTTTGGGCTCGGGTGTGATTGTCACCGAGCAGGGCCATATTCTGACCAATAATCACGTCATTGAAAACGCCGAAGAAATCGAAGTTTATCTACGCGATGGCCGCCAGCTTAGCGCTAAGGTAGTGGGTGCGGACCCTGAAACAGATCTCGCGGTGCTACAGATCCCTACCTCTGAAGTACCCAACATTACATTCAGCACTTCTCAATCACTTGCTGTTGGGGACGTAGTACTTACAATTGGTAATCCGTTTGGCCTTGGTCAAACGGTGTCGCAAGGAATCATCAGTGCGACCGGTAGAAATCAATTAGGCGTCAATGTATTTGAGAATTACATTCAAACTGATGCGGCCATCAACCCTGGCAACTCGGGCGGTGCTCTGGTTAATGCTAGAGGTGAGTTAATTGGCATTAACACCATCACTTCATCAAAAAATGGAACCTCGGTAGGCATTGGCTTTGCCATACCCATCGCACTTGCAAAAGAAGTCATGGCACATATGATTGAGCACGGACGTGTATTACGAGGATGGATTGGAGTACGCATGCAAAATATTTCCCCCCAGTTATCTGAATCTTTTGGCTTAACTGAAAACGGAGGAGTCCTGGTCTCTGGCATTGTACGTGGAGGACCTGCACATACTGCTGACTTATACCCTGGCGATATTATTATTTCTATGAATGACCAAATTGTTACTGAAGAGCGACAAATACTTAATGAAGTCATACGTTATCGTCCTCAACAGAAATTAAATGTTCAGGGTATTCGCGATGGCAATCTAACAGAGTGGACAATTGAAGTTGGACAACGCCCTATCTATGGTGCATTAACTTACTAACATCGCCTCATACAAGCTTACTTATTCACTGACTAACACCGTACATCGCAAGCAAACTTATGCCTTGTGTTGTAGTCATACCCGTAGTCAGACTTCACTAATTCTACGTAAAAACAAAAATAATCATGATCTCCAGAGCAGCTAAACACCTATTAATCCTATTTATTTTTCTATCTTTTTACGCCCCAATCAGTTTTGCTAAAGAACCGGCTCGCGTGATTGCTGGCTGGATAGAAAAAGTTCGTATTGAGAATCAGGATTACGACATCAAAACCAAATTAGATACTGGCGCTAAAACCTCCTCCATTCATGCTATAAACATCAAGCCTTTCAAAAAGAATGGAAAGAGATGGGCTAAATTTACTCTGCTGCTAACCGACAGCAGAGGAAAAAAACATAAAGTGAATTTAGAAAAACCATGATGGCAAGCATGACCCAAGATACGTGGTCGATTTAGATTTATGTTTTAATGGACGTAGATTTATTACCGAATTCACATTAGCCGATCGCAGCGAATATATTTACGATGTACTACTTGGCAGACAGTTCCTAAAAAGAGCGGCCATTATCGATCCAGAAAAAATATTTTTAACGCTCTCATCTTGCCAGCCGCTAAGCACGCAAACTAAATAGCGCTGACTAATATTTCAAATTATTTATTATTGATTTCACATGCATCGAACGCCCGTTATATTTTGGTCTGTATTATTTGTCGCCATAGGCATGGCGATTTTTTTACACAAAAGCATCCAATTAGATTTCCCTTTAACTGCTGACAAAGAAACAGAAGTGTGGACGGTACAAGCTCGACTAAGCTTCGACGCTAATAAGCGTAACGTAAAAGCAATGCTATACATTCCCGCTGTAACACCCGGGTATTCCAAACTCGAAGAATATTACATTTCTGGAAAATTTGGATTAAATGCTAAAAAAAGTGACGACAATAAAACCGCTAACTGGGCAATAAGAAAAGCCGAAGGTGAACAGACTTTATATTATCGCACGACCGTCACAAAGACTGGCGCAACATCAAGATGGTCGACAGTCCCGGACTATCCAGACGCCCCACAATTCGAAGAACCATACGCCACAGCTATCTCAAAAATCATCGAAGACGTGCGCAGCCAATCTGCTGACACATATTCATTTACTTATGAATTAATTAGCCAACTCAAATCGTCAGATGCAAACGAAAATATTTCGTTGATTCGTGGCTTAGCCGATTCTAATCATGAAATTGCAGATTTAGTTATAAAATTACTCTCAGTTGCCCATATACCTACGCGAAAATTATGGGTCATTGGCTTAGCCGATGCCATCAACAATGCACACCCGAGAGTTTTAATTCAAGCTTACAATGGAGATGAATGGCTAACGTTTAATCCTAAAGATGGTAGCGCAGGCATTCCGGCAAACCATTTGGCCTGGAAAGTTGGTGACGCACCATTGTACGAAGTGAGAAACGGGAAAAATGTAGCGCTAGAATTCTCAGTAACAAAGTCGTACATAGAAATACTTGATGTTGCCAAACAAAATAGTTCCATGTTGGGCGGCTTAACTTTATTTTCTCTGCCAGTACAAAGCCAAAATACTTACAGCTTATTATTAATGGTGCCACTAGGTGCATTGTTAGTTGTATTCATGCGTACGTTTATTGGTATACATACATTCGGCACATTCATGCCAATTTTAATTGCTGTCGCTTTTCGTGAGACACAACTCCTTTGGGGCATTATACTTTTCACAGGCATTGTATTTGTCGGACTACTGATTCGCTTTTACTTAGAGCACTTGCGTTTATTGTTGATTCCAAGACTTGCAGTAATTTTAGTGGTCGTAGTGACGCTAATGTTAATTATCAGCTTAACCACCAGTCAATTCGGTGTGGGAAGATTACTATCCGTGTCTCTATTCCCTATGGTTATTCTCGCGATGACCATTGAACGCATGTCTATCGCATGGGAAGAAAATGGAGCGCAGGCGGCTTTATTCCAAGGTCTAGGCAGTTTAGTTGTTGCTAGCTTTGGCTGCTTACTAATGACCAATGAGCATTTATCTTACTTAATGTTCGTTTTCCCAGAATTATTGTTAGTCATTCTAGGTATTTGCTTAATCATGGGACGCTACACAGGTTATCGACTTAGCGAGCTAATCCGTTTTCGTGAAATGAAATCTTTTTCTAACAACAAATTATGATCGGCTTTATCAGCCCGCAAAAATTACGCGAGCAAGGTGTACTGGGTATGAATCAGCGCAATACTGATTACATCATGCGTTATAACCCACGCCACTTATATCCTTTAGTTGATGATAAATTAAAAACTAAAAGTCTCGCCATTAGTGCCGGCATCGAAGTACCTAAGCTTTATTCCAAATTGGAAATAAACCATGAAATAAATTCGCTAGACACGCTACTTGAACAACATGATGAAGTAGTTATCAAGCCCTCACACGGCAGTGGTTGTAATGGCATTTTAGTACTTGACGGGAGAATTGGTAAGTTCTACAGGACTGCTGGTGGGGATTTAATTAGCCTAAATTCAATCAAACATTACGTGTCTATATTATATCTGGCATGTATAGTTTAGGCGGCATATCTGACACGGCTTTCCTAGAATACCGTGTCCAGTTCGACCCTGTGTTCGACAACATTAGTTTCAAAGGCGTCCCAGATATTCGCATTATTGTTTTTCAAGGCATACCTGTTACTGCGATGATTCGTTTACCCACCAGCAGATCAGGTGGTAAAGCCAATCTTCATCAAGGCGCAATTGGTGTTGGTATTGATTTAGCTACCGGCAGAACTACCCATGCGGTAATCGGCAATAATGCAACAACCATACATCCCGATACTGGCCATGTTATTAATGATCTGCAAATTCCCAAATGGCAGAAAATCTTAAAGATAGCGATTAAATGCGCAGACACCGTAGGCTTAGGCTATCTTGGCGTCGACATTGTTCTAGACAGCGAACTTGGCCCACTCATGCTTGAGCTAAACGCTAGACCCGGATTAAATGTACAGCTCGCTAACCAGCAAGGCTTACACCAAAATCTTGTTAAGGTAGAACAGCTAGAAAAAATTCCTCAATCGATAGACGAAAGAATCGCACTTGCTGAAACGTTACTATTAAATTAAATACCACGCTATTCCCTGTGAAATTCGAGAACATTTCCACTTCATCTCTACTCGCGCTATGCTTAATGATACTGCAATTTTGTACCGCAGAATTGTCTTTTGCGGAAATTCCGCCAGAAAAAATAAACACCGATAGCGATACATCAAAACAAAGCGAAGAGTCTGAAGCCACGGCGATAGCCCCAATCTAGATTTAAAAGAAGTTGCCCCGCTTCCGCAACCAATTCTTGACCCTACTCCTAAAATCATCAAAGAATCGAAGACTAGTGACAGCGTTGGAAGTGTAGATGCTCAAGACAAAGATGAAGCACCCAAACAATCAACTGAACCTAAGACACAAGAAGTTGTTCGCAAAAAACTAGTCATCCTTAGTTCCGAAGTTTCAGAAAATTCATCGACACGCTTAGCTTGGTCGCCGCAAATCACTATTTCTGGTTTAGCCTTACCGACGCCTGTATTAGTTATCAATGGCGCACAACCTGGGCCTACCGTTTGCTTAACCAGCGCAACTCATGGCGACGAGTTAAATGGCATCGAAGTCGTTCGACGTGTCATGTACGACATTGACCCCAGCAAGTTATCGGGCACCTTGATTGGTGTACCGATTGTTAACCTACAAGGTTTTCAGCGCACCTCACGCTACTTATCTGATCGCCGCGATTTAAATTGATTTTCCCAGGCGACCCTCATGGCAGCCTAGCTTCCAGAATTGCCCATTCCTTATTCACCAAGGTCATTAGTCATTGTAATTACCTAATTGATTTACATACTGGGTCATTTCGCAGAAACAACCTTCCTCAAATTCGCGCGAACATGGCTGATTCTAAAGTTGCAGAGTTTGTGGGTGCGTTTGATAAAATGGCAGTAGTTCATCATGCAGGGAGCTCAGGCATGTTACGCACGGTAGCGAACCAATCTGGCATTGTTGCTGTCACCATGGAGCTAGGTGAGTCGTTACGAATACAAAACGATCAAATTGATGCTGGCACGCACAGTGTAAATAGCATGCTGAATAAATTAAAAATGTATCCTCGCGCATTTCTCTGGGGAGGCCCTAGACCGACTTACTATGAATCGCTATGGCTACGCGCGGAAAGTGGTGGAATATTATTTAGCGAAATGGATCTTGGTGATCCTGTTACGCCGGGTGATGTACTTGGCGTTGTCACTGATCCTATCACCAATCAAAGCACTGAATTAGTTTCTCCGGTCAAAGGTAATATTATTGGTATGGCGGTGAACCAAGTCGTCATCCCAGGATTTGCTGCTTACCATATTGGCATTGAGTCTACT
>WASW01087478.1_pt1 | contig 25830 bp, 23 predicted proteins | sample 5698521 | NCBI WGS metagenome assembly WASW01 (sample SAMN11175560, study PRJNA528189) | sponge metagenome | isolation source: marine sponge | host: Leucetta | place: Antarctica: Western Antarctic Peninsula, King George Island | collected 2013-01
ATACACCCCCGGTCCACGAGGCTGAGGCGAACTGTACTAAAACTGGCGGGGGTCGCGCTCCCGTACGAGCCGTATCCATATAATACAACGGGTGCTGATCCATCGATCGGCGTGTCTTTTCGGTACAACAAAGACACTGGAACCAATTCTCCATCATCCGCCGGGGCCATCAGGCGTTTGGTAATATAACTGCTCGGGTCGTGTCCGGACGGGACCTCCTGTTCTTTACGAAGCTCGCGCTGGCGGGTTTCCATATCGTAATCAAAAACCCGAAGCGGCGTTGCCATCGACGAATATGAAAAACGCAACATTGTTGTCTCAAACTCAAAACTGCCCTCCAGCCCCAGACTATACGCCTGTTCATCAAAAGAAATTTCGTGGCAATCGCCAGAGGCAAAGTTTGTCACAATGAGTCGCGGTAACCCTTCAAATCGCTCGAGGCGCACCCAGTAGTCGGCAAAGACCTGAAGTCCTAAAATCAAACAACCCGGCTGATGTGCGACCAATTCCTGCCAATTTTCCCGGTACGCCAAATCAACACGTGTTGTTACCACCTTAAAATCTTCGGCTCCGTCAGCATTCGTCAGGATCAGAAGTCTATCTTCGTGGTGGGCAACGTCATATTCCAGATCAGGTTCGCGTTTCTGGATCAGGCGAAGTGTGCTATCAGAATCGTTGGCATCAAGCAGATAGGCCTCAGACGTCTGATGGTCATGAGCGGATACAATGAGATACGCCCGGCTTTCGGTTTTGCCAACACCAACAAAAAAACCCGGGTCTTTTTCCCGGTAGATTTCGATGTCGTCCGCGGCCTTCTCAGACACCTTATGGCGGCGCACGGCGCACGGCCGATGGTTATCATCCAATACCGTATAGAGTATGGTTTGAGAATCATTAAACCACTCGAAACTTCCCTGAACGCCGGTGATGGTCTCATCCAGATCCGCGCCGCTGGCCACGTCCCGGAACCGGATCGTGTAAATCTCCGATCCATTTGTATCCACCGCATACGCCAGCACCCGGTGATCCGGGCTGTGTTCTATACCGGCCAGTTTGAAATAGGACAGCGCCGCCGCCTGATGATCGCCGTCGAACAGAACCTCTTCCGTACCGCCAGCGCGCTGAACCCGGCAATAATGAGGATGTTGCCCGCCTTCGACATACTTTCTGTAATAGGCAAAAGGTCCGTCCGCCAGGGGGACCGACGAGTCGTCTTCCTTAATGCGGCCCTTCATTTCCTGAAACAAAGCGTCTTTTAGATTTTCAAGCGGCGCCATACACGCCGCCGTATGGGCGTTCTCGGCCTCCAGATAGGAGCGAATATCATCAGATAAAACTGACGGATCGCGCATCACATCCTGCCAGCCCTCGTCCTTCAACCATGCATAGTCATCGGTGATCGATATGCCATGACGATCATTTGTTGCCGGACGTTTATCGGCCATGGGCGGGATGGATTGCTGCGGTGTCTTATGCGTCTCAGGCATTTTTGGCTGGAACTCCCGATAGTGTGTTTTAAGTTAACCTCAGAATAAACCCACTTTACCGAACACGGTACCAAAATCGACATGCTGTATTACTGAAGCAATATCGTGGGTTTTCAGACCGCACGAGATAGGGTTTTCCTGTTCGGCTGATCCCGGATAGGGTTACCGCCAATCAAGATTTTTTATTTTGGAATATCCCCCGTGTTCGAACTCTGGATTCCGTTGACAATCGCTGCCGCGTTTTTTCAAAATTTGCGTTCAGCATTACAAAAACATTTGAAATCAAAATTATCGACGGGCGGGGCTGCCTATGTTCGTTTTTTGTACGCCTTGCCTTTTGCAATTCTCTATTGCTGGGGATTAACGACCTTCGGAAACTTCCCAATCCCTGCCGTGAATACCGAATTTCTGATGTATTGTTTTCTGGGAGGATTATCGCAGATCATTTTTACGTTTCTGCTGGTCTATCTTTTTTCGTTCAAAAGTTTTGCCGTTGGAACAACGTATTCTAAAACGGAAACCATTCAGGTTGCCATTCTCGGGTTGGTTTTGCTGGGTGACAAACTCAGTATTTCGGCAGTGATTGCCATTGTGATCAGTTTATTCGGCGTGATGATCCTGTCTGCCGCACAATCTAAAATAACCCCTAAAAACCTGCTTGCCGGATTGTTTGAAAAACAGACGTTGATTGGCCTGATCTGCGGTGCCTTTCTGGGCGCGTCCGCGGTATTCTTCCGGGGTGCAACACTGGCCTTGGAGGACACTGATTTTATCATGCGGGCGGCGTTTGCGCTTGGCGTTGGTTTGACCATGCAAACCGTTGGTATGGGAATTTATTTGCGCCTTAAAGAACCGGGCCAGTTGACCAAGGTTATTGTACACTGGCCACCGGCCCTGGCCGTCGGTATCGCCGGGGTTCTGGCGTCAATCGGCTGGTTTACCGCCTTCACCCTGCAAAATGCCGCTTATATCCGGGCGCTTGGCCAGATAGAGCTGATTTTTACCTTCATCGCCTCAGTGCTCATATTCAAAGAAAAGACCAGCCGCCTGGAGGTCATTGGAATATTATTGGTCGCCGCAGCAATTTTAATTTTGCTAATCACCAAATAACACCGCAAATCTCAACTTCAGGCTTGTACGGACGGGGTTTTTGGCAATGATGTTGGCCCTCGGGATTAACTCTTCGAATCAACTCTTGGGAACACCTCTTTTCTCTTCTGAACCGACGGAACTCTGATGACTGATACACAAACTCTAATTGCCAACTGCCTGACCGATGCCACATTCAGCGAACTGCCCAACCACGAGCAGGGTAAAGTGCGCGATTCTTATGACCTTCCGGACGGCCGAAGGGTAATGATTGCAACTGATCGTCAGTCAGCATTTGATGTTATTCTGGCCGCCGTCCCCTTTAAGGGTCAGGTTCTTAACCAGACGGCAAAGTTCTGGTTTGATCAAACGGCGGACATTTGTCCCAATCATTTGCTGGATGTTCCGGACCCCAATGTCGTGATTGCCAAAAAGCTCGACATGTTACCGATTGAAATGATCGTCCGCGATTACATGACCGGCTCCACCGACACGTCGATCTGGCCAATGTACGCGCGCGGCGAGCGTAATCTGTACGGTCATGATTTCCAGGAAGGGCTGGTCAAGAACCAGAAACTCCCGGGCACCATCATAACCCCGACAACCAAAGCCGCCCAGGGCGAGCACGATGCACCGATCACTGCGGCCGAGATCGTATCGACCAATCTGCTGACCCAGGCGCAGTGGGATGAAGTGGCGGAAAAATCACTGGCCCTGTTCTCGAAAGGCCGCGAAATTTCAGCCAACAATGGCCTCATTCTAGTTGATACCAAATACGAATTTGGCCTTGATGAAAACGGTGTTGTTACCATCGCTGACGAAATTCACACCCCCGATTCCAGCCGCTTCTGGATTTCAGAGACCTACGAGCAGCGTCTCAGCGACGGCAAGGAGCCCGAAAGTCTGGATAAGGAATTCCTGCGTCTTTGGGTAAATGCACGCTGTGATCCGTACAAAGATGCAATTCCGGAAATTCCCGCGGATACCTTAATGGAATTCAGCGGCAAGTACGTTCAGCTTTTCGAGCAGGTGACAGGCACGTCTTTTGAAGTGCCGCTGGCAGGTCAGTCGGCCCGGGCCCGCATTCAGGAAAATCTCGCGAAAGCATTGCCTGAGTATTTTTAGCGGTTTCATCTCAGCTCCGCGGCGTCACGCGTCCCCGCGGTGCTGCGGTATCGTTGCCAGATGATCTCTCACCAATTCGTCAAAATCACCACTGAAATGAGCCTCATAATAGTGGCGTGTCGCCGGGTATTTGGCGAAGTATGTCTCCAACTGAGCCAAAGTATCGTCCCAATCGTAGTCTTCTGAATCAGGCACAATATTTTGCAATATCGCCGACAGATCCTGCGCCGCGGCAACACCGCCATCAAGACGGTTTCTGAGCAATATCTCAATTAACGAAAGCCCGGTTACGGTCACCCCCAGCTGAAGGCTGGCAATCTCGTGTTGCACCGCCGGGTCTTTTGGGTCGCTTTCCATCACGGCTCTCATCTCCCCCTCCTTTAAATGAACAATCGGAACGTGTTTTAGCACACAAACAACAATACTCTTAGGGTTGTTTAGTTTTGACAATATACCGTTAAAATCGTAACTTTTTAAGCTATGAATTCTGGGGTCATTTTTTCACTTGGTGTATGGAATGAAGTAATAACGATATACAATGATTACTGACCCAAAATACCCGCCTAAGCACGAAACTCTTAGCGTTCTAATCGCCGTTGAGCAGTGCAAGAATTTCGTTGAGGCTGGGGAGCTGATAAATAAAAGTGACAAAACCGTATCTGCCCGCGTCGGGCAACTCGAGCGTCTTTTCCAAACAAAACTTGTCAATCGCCCGGCCAAGGGGGGAATCGCTACCCTTACCAGAGACGGTAAAGAGTTGAAAGATCGCGCGGTCAAAATGACGGTGGCGTTAAAGGGGCGTTCGCCCGTAGTAAAAACGATAATTGATAAACAACCATTTGAAGATATTAATCTCAGGCCAACGGCAATCAAACGCGCATGGCAATCTCTCAATCAAGGCGGCTTTGAAATCCATAATCTCCACGATCAGAACGATCCTTTGATGCGTGACAGCCTCATTCTTCGCAAACAGAACGGGAGACTTCACTTTCACGCCGTCGGGCAGGATCATGGATGGCGGACATACATCGGGGGAGAGCGAACCGAGCAGGTCATCGGCGCACCGTGTGCAACTACCCGTGATGTTGACCATATTGTTGCGGCCACCTCAGAATTGGTAATGGAGACGGGTGAGCCAACGCTGGATTTTGTCCAAACCACCGCGACAACACTGGCTGGAGACCCAATAAGATTGAACTATCACCGCCTGACGACACGGGTCAAAAGTGAGGACGGGCCACTTATTGTTGTGAACACGGCGGTCGGCAATCAAATTCCGCATGATGCAATAAATGAAACAACCATTAACCGGCGAAAATTTGACGACCTCAATTATACCAGCCTCGCATTGGCAGCTTGCCATAAGGCATGGTTAAAATCCGCTTTGTGGACCTCAGACATATTGAAGCCCTTGCACAATGTTGCGCTGTGCGTCAAGCCAATCAACAATCGGACAGATTTATGCGTCTGTCATCTGGGGGTGGAACATGGCTCCAGTATGTATTTTGGTAAAATCTGGCAAAGCAGCATGCTTGGGCAGTTATTGAACCATGACGATCTCGGTAATGAATACAATAATAAGACCATCGAAGGGTATTTTGAGGTGTTAAACGATGGAAACCCCGTCTTTGACACAATTTTGGGGCATGGATTGCCGGTGGATAAGCTCCCACCTTACTTTGCATATCATAGATTGCTCCTGCGCTGTATCATTCTTGACGGCAGTGAAATAATTGTAAATGTGGCGACCCGTCCACAATGTTTTTTTAATCGAACAGAAGCGGAAACGTATTTGATGGGACAGGCAAATAACTAAACATCGGAATGTCTTCAAATTGATAATGCTCCGGTGATTTTTTTCCAATGATGGTTCGTTTTCAGGGGCAAAATCGCAAAATCCGAATAGGCAGGCATCAGCCCGCACAACATTCAACGACATTTACCGCCAGCCCCTGACACCCAACTTCGGTGCCGGATATTAAAGCGTTGGTCTTGATCAACAATCCAATTGCAGCCGCCGCCAACGGAGGGTTCTGATGCCCTTCTGGTTGGCACTTGGGCAAAATTCCAGGTAGTAATTTGATCACCGCAGGGACAATCCCCGGCGGAGCGGTATCTTGTGCGTCAAAGGTTCGCAGTATCTAACGTCAGAGGGCCTGACAATCAGTCAGCGGCAGAAGACATTTCAAGAAAATCTTTAAGGGTGCCGGGTTCCACCGCGGTCATGACTTTATCAACATTTATCCCATCGTCTGAGAACGGCATGCGAACTGTTTCCGTCTGGTACGTTATGCCTTTGACGCTGACATACGTCAGCAGATGAAGGGAATGCTGTTTGTTCTCCAGAATATCCGGCAGAGCATCAACTAATTTGTTCAAATACCCATGGTGTTCGCATTCCGACAACCGTTTCCCGGAAAAATCCAAACCCAGATATTTAGTGATCCCGGTACCAAAAAACCGGACCTTCAGATCCAGCGGATCATGAAGAATATCATAAATTTCAAGGCAGGAAATCAGAGGCGGCGGCAATTTCATAAACTCGAACTCCTGCCACCGCGGCGCAATTCGGTGGCCACGTAAGTCCTGCCAGTAATCGAGGACAGGTTTAATGGCCGACCTCTCAATTACGCCGGGTTCGAGAATTTGTTCTTCAATGTACCCCGGACTTCTGAAATTCGTCATCTGGCATAAACCTGCTTTTAATGGGCGAGGTGAGCCCTGAAATCATATAACCGTATTCGAACAAGCACAACGTTGGCCTTGCCACCTCTAGCATGATCTCTGGTGATAACGATTGGGGTTAGTGTATTTCGGCGTGGTTATGGGCGAAGCTCCAGTCAGCACTCCACAACGTTAACCGCAAGGCCGCCCAGACTGGTCTCCTTGTATTTGGTCTGCATGTCCTCGCCGGTCTGGCGCATGGTTTCAACGACTGCATCCAACGAGACAAAATGCTGCCCATCACCGCGAAGCGACAAGGATGCTGAATTAATTGCTTTGACAGCGCCCATTGCATTTCGCTCAATGCACGGCACTTGTACCAGGCCGCCAACCGGATCGCAGGTCATTCCCAGGTGATGTTCGAGACCGATTTCGGCAGCGTTCTCAACCTGCTCATTGGTGCCGTCAAGCGCCGCAGCAAGGCCCGCGGCGGCCATCGCGCAAGCGGAGCCTACTTCACCCTGGCACCCGGCTTCGGCGCCGGAAATTGATGCATTTGTTTTGATCAACGATCCAATCGCAGCGGCGACCAACAGCATAATTCTAACCCCCTTTTTATCGGCACTTGGGCAAAATTCCAGGTAATACTTGATCACCGCAGGGATAACCCCGGCGGCGCCATTGGTTGGCGCGGTGACGACACGCCCGCCAGAGGCGTTCTCTTCATTAACCGCCAGCGCGTAAAGACTAATCCAGTCCATACATTCATGCGGCAAACGCGTGTTTTTCAACATTGAATTTTTCAGGTCCTGATGGATCCTCTGAGCCCGCCGACGCACTTTAAGGCCTCCAGGCAATATACCTTCAGCGGTCATTCCGCGGTCCATACAGGCGCTCATGACCCGCCAAATTTTGTCCAGAGACGCGTTGACTTTGGATGGATCCTGCAACGCAGACTCGTTCGCCATCATCATTTCCGCGATGGACAGGCCTCTATCGCGTCCAAGGCGCAACATCTCTTCCGCCGTATCAAAAGCGTAGGGTAAATCCACCGATACTTCACGAACGTCGGTTGGCGCAGCGAGTTCGTGATCATCGGCAACAAACCCACCGCCAATCGAATAATATACACAATTGGCAAGTTCGCCGCCTGCCTCTGAAAACGCCTGGAACCGCATGCCATTGGAATGTCCCGGCAATGGGTCGCCATATTCGAAGACCAGATCCGTAGTTTCATCAAACGTTATTGTATGAGATCCAGCAAGCTTCACCGACTTGGCATCACGGATCGACACCAACAGTCCCTCAACGTCGTCAGGGTCGATCAGGTCCGGCCTTTGGCCGCTTAAACCGAGAAGTATCGCCGTGTCCGATCCATGCCCTTTGGCGGTAAAGGCGAGGGAGCCATACAACCGAACCTCGATATGCGCCGTTTGGTCCAGCAGTTGCCCCTGCTGAAGAACGTCAACAAACCGGCCTGCCGCGACCATCGGCCCAACGGTATGCGAGCTGGATGGGCCGATGCCAATTTTGAACATGTCAAATACGCTATAGGTCACTTTGAGGTCGTCTCCATAGAATTTACGTCCGGAATATTCTACAACTACGCTCGACCGGCCCATATAAAGCCGACTATAAATGTCAAACCAGCGCCGGTAGAACAAGAGGTAGATGATTATGATTGCCGTAATATTCGAGGTTATTCCGGCTGACGGGCAATCGGATCAATATTTTGAGTTGGCTGGCGGTTTAAAAAGCGCGCTGGAGACCATAGACGGCTTCATTTCGGTTGAACGATTTCAGAGTTTGACCGACGCCGGGAAATACCTGTCCTTGTCATTCTGGGAAGATGAAGCTGCGATTGAACGCTGGTTCACCCACAGCGGTCACACAGGTGCCCAGAAACGGGGCCGGGATGGTATTTTTAAAGATTACCGCATTCGCGTGGCCAACGTATTTCGCGACTATGATCTGGCGGCTGGCAGACCTGACATTTGAATTTTATAACGCACCTTAGGCCCAGCGCATCAGGGAAAACCGATCAATTTCATTTTAATCATGACCGGAGCCGTCTTTCAGGCAGTCGTTCATCCGGTTCAGAAAAACACCAATGGCCGCACGTTGATCATCTGAAATTTCAGTGTTGTCTTCAAGATAGAGTTCAAGGTGAGCTGCGATTTGGCTGATATTGTGAAACCCCAGTGTGCTGCCCATACCCTTAAGTTCGTGAATGTCGCGGAGCAATTGTTCAAGCCCCTCATAGTGACCCCGTGCGGGAACATCATTGATTTCGCCGGAAAGCAACGCAAGTTTTTCCCGTGAACTTTCGACAAAGCGCTGCCGTATCGTTTCAATAATTTGCTGTTCCGCAGCCTTTATATCTTCATCCATATTTATCCTCTCACGATTTATCCTCTCACGATTTGTCCGCTCACGGGCACACCACGCTAATACGAAAATTCATTTTAGGCCAATACGTTAACCACGGCTACCGCATCTATTTGATTTCTCGGGTTGATTGCTCAGGTGACCCTGGTAAATGAGCCTCTTTAAGGCATTTGAGAAACATTCCGGCAACACGGGATGGTTTGGGCGCGCGCCGGTGGATGGCAACGAAGTCACATTGATAGGCAAACTGAGTATGGCTGAGAAGGCGCAGCTGTCCCGCCAACTCGAAACTTTTGGCATAGTGATCCGGTAAATACCCCAGATACCGGCCAGACAAAATTAAGGTCGCCGCAGCTTCCTGATCATAACACGAGGCATGGCGCTCAAGACCTTGCTGATTGCCGACTTCCATGTTGGGCGAATGATAACCAAGGCCAACATATTTATGACGCCGTATTTCCGCCTCGTTAATGTTTGCAGCATCCACCTCAAACAGGGGGTGGTTCTTGGCCACATAAAGATACATCTGTTCCGGAAAAAGGGGAATGTAATCAAGGCTGTTTGAGCTGCGGTGGGTGGGGATGACACCAACGTTGTAACGGCCATCCATAACACCTTTCTCGATCGTATTAATGGTGCCAACATAAACATCAAGCGTAACCTCTGGCGCCAATTGATCAAACTGATGTACCGCCTCATCAATCCGGCATTCTGGATTGGTGACGGTTTTGTCAAACAATGCGATCGACAAATTACCGGTCATTTGTCGGTGCACATCGTTCACTTCACTGCGAAATGTATCAAGCGCGGCCAGCACCCGGAGCGCCGCTTCATAAACATGTTTACCTTCGTCGGTTAACGCAAAACCGCCTCGGCCACGGCGACACAGAACAACGCTCAAGCGGGTTTCCAGGTCCTTGAGGTGGCGGCTGATTGCTGAGCGGCCAATGTTAAGCTCAAGTTCCGCCGCCGACAGTCCGCCAGCCTCCACAACAGACCGATACACACGAAGTAGACGGACATCAACATCACTCATCTGTCCCAAAAGTGCTCTGGCGGTCATCTCGAACCCTCGTTTCCTAATGTTTCCATTTTGCGCATCTAAGCTTAACTAGATAACAATTTTAAAAACTTTTCAATGGTCCTAATTTACACTGCGTCATTCATCAGGAGCAGCGAGCAATGTCAGACAAACGCGCCGGCCTTACGCAAAACCAATTGGACAGTTATTGGATGCCGTATACGGCAAATCGCCAGTTCAAAAAGGACCCCCGGATTATCACCGGAGCGAAAGGCTCGTACTATACGGACGCAGAAGGCCGTCAGGTATTTGATGGTCTTAGCGGCCTGTGGTGCTGCGGACTGGGGCATGGCGTTCCTGAAATTTCCGAAGCGGTTGCCAAACAGGTTCAGGAACTGGACTACGCGCCGGGTTTCCAGTACGGGCACACCAAATCATTTCAGCTGGCGGAAAAAATCACAGAGTTTATGCCGGACGGTTTGAACCGGGTGTTTTTTGTTGGTTCCGGCTCCGAAGCCGCAGATACATCGCTTAAGATTGCCCGCGCTTATTGGCGCAAGATGGGGCAGCCATCAAAAACCAAAATGATCGGCCGGATCAAGGGTTATCACGGGGTCAATTTTGGCGGCATCTCCGTCGGCGGCATTGGCGCAAACCGCGTTCTCTATGGCGAAGGTATATCGGCCGATCATCTGGCCCACACGGTTATCAAAGGTAATGAGTTTACCAAAGGGCAACCGGAAACCGGCGCAGAGCTTGCCGATGAACTGCTTGAACTTATCGGCCTGCATGACGCCTCCAACATCGCCGCCGTGATCGTTGAACCGCTGGCCGGCTCGGCCGGCGTCCTGCCGCCGCCAATTGATTACTTAAAACGCCTTCGGAAAATTTGCGACGAGCACAACATTCTGTTGATTTTCGATGAAGTCATTTGTGCCTTTGGACGGATGGGGTCCGATACGGGGGCGGACGCTTTTGGGGCCGTGCCGGATATGATGAACATCGCCAAACAATTGACCAACGGCGTCATTCCCATGGGCGCGGTGATTGCCCGCCAGGACATCTACGAGCTGTTCATGGAAAAAGGCGGTCCCGATTACATGATGGAATTACCCCACGGGTATACCTATTCCGGCCATCCCGTTGCCTGCGCCGCCGGACTGGCTGCCCTTGACGTGCTGAAAAAAAGCGGCGCAATCCAGCGGGTCAAACAAATGTCAGGTTATTTTGAAGATGCCGTTCATTCCCTGAAAGGGACTAAATATATCTCCGACATCCGAAACTTCGGTTTCGCCGCCGGGTTCTCGGTTGAAGCCGCGCCGGGAGAACCCTCCCGCCGACCATATGAAGTCGCCATGGATATGTGGGGAAAAGGCTTCTACGTGCGCTACGGCGGCGACACTGTTCAACTGGGCCTACCGTTTTTCACCGAAACCGACGAAATGGATCGCCTGATTGACGCTCTTGGTGACAGTTTTAACGCCCTTGCCTAAGACCACACCAGTATGCCCCCTGGTAAACTAAAGGCCGCTCAAACGTTGAGCGGCCTTATTTCTTTATACCCTGACAAAACCACCTAACTCCGGTCGACAGCCTTTGGCGCGTTTAAGGTCCGTTGTTTTTCAAACGCATCATAGTATGGCGCAAAAGTTGGCCGGTCGACATAACGTCCAGCCCCTCTAACCGTACGCAGCTCGCCGTCTTTATAAACGATATTACCCTGACTGACGGTCACCGTGTTCGCCCCTCTGACCGTCATGCCCTCAAAAATATTAAAATCAATATTCTGATGATGAGTGTCCTTCGAAATTGTCCGCTCCATTTCCGGATCCCAGACGACAATATCGGCATCCGCACCGACACTGATCATACCCTTACGCGGATAAATATTGAATATCTTGGCCGCATTGGTGGACGTGATGGCGACAAACTCACTGACCGTCAGGCGCCCGGTATTAACGCCGTGGTGCCAGAGAACACCCATACGGTCCTCAACACCGCCGGTACCGTTCGGGATGAGTGTAAAATCATCCTTACCCGCGGCTTTTTGCGGGGCGCAGAAACAGCAATGATCAGTCGCCGTGGTCTGGATCATACCGGCCTGAATGGCTTTCCATAAAACTTCCTGATTTTTCTTCGGCCGGAACGGCGGGCTCATTACGTGCGCCGCAGCAAATTCAAAATCGGGGTTCTGATAGACGCTGTCATCGATCAACAAATGACCGGCAAGCGCCTCGGCGTAGACCCGTTGCCCTTCATTACGCGCGCGGGTGACGGCTTTAACCGCTTCCTCGCACGACGTATGAACCAGATAGAGCGGGACATCCAATACTTGCGCAATGCGAATAGCGCGGTCGGCTGCTTCGCCCTCTACGGCCGGTGGGCGCGATAGCGGGTGGCCTTCCGGCCCGGTGATACCGCGTTTCAGCATTTCCTGTTGCAGGTGAAATACCAGCTCGCCGTTTTCCGCGTGCACGGTGCAGATCGCGCCAAGCTCGCGCGCATTGTTAAAACTGTTCACCAGAATTTCATCGTCCGCCATAATGGCGCCTTTGTACGCCATGAAGTGTTTGAAACTGTTGACCCCATGATCATCGACGAGGGTTTTCATAGCTTTTTTGACGGTTTCGTCCCACCACGTAATAGCGACATGAAAACTGTAATCTGTGGCCGATTTTTCAGCCCATCCGCGCCATTTTTTGTAGGCCTCCAAAATGTCTTCTTGCGGCGACGGAATGACAAAATCAATAATCATCGTTGTACCGCCTGCGGCGCCCGCCGATGTGCCTGTAAAAAAATCTTCGCTGGCGACGGTGCCCATAAAAGGCAATTCCATATGAGTGTGAGGATCAATACCGCCCGGCATCACGTAACAGCCGCCAGCGTCAACAACCTCGGTCCCAGCCGGGATATCCAAGTTTTCGCCAACGGCAGTGATGATCCCGCCATCAACCAGAACATCCCCTCGATAGGTTTGATCAGCCGTGGCAATAGTGCCGCCTTTAATATGTAGAGCCATCACGCCCTCCCAATAAAATATTGAAGAACTACCGGGCCGAAATGGTCGGCCCGGTAGTATTCTTGATTACATGCTCATCGCTTTGTCAATGACGACATGAGTCCAGGCACCAACAGGTTTTTTACTGATCACAGGTGATGATCCACCGGACATTAGAGTTTGAACCGTACGCTCGTAATCAGCGGGATCCAGCTTACCGTTGGAACCGGCGGTGAGTTTGTTGATCTCACCCATCATACGAACCTGATGTTTTTCGGTTTGCGCACCGGTTGCATCGTTCTCCAGAACGATCCCAGCTGCAGCTTTCTGATTGTCACGTGCCCAAGCCCAGCCTTTCATGCTGGCTTTGACAAACCGCGCCATCTTGTCGACGAAGGCTGGGTTCTTGAGGTTTTTCTCAAGCACATAAAAACCATCTTCCATGGTTGAAACTTTCTGGTCCTGATATTTGAAAACCGTCAGTTCACTGGCCGGGATACCCGCGTCAATAATCTGCCAGTACTCGTTATAGGTCATGGTTGAAACGCACGCCGCCTGCTTTTGCAAAATCGGATCAACGTTGAAACCCTGTTTCAGAACCGTGACCCCATTGGCACCACCTTCAGTCGACAAACCTAACTTCGACATCCAACTGAGAAACGGATACTCGTTCCCGAAGAACCAGACACCTAACGTTTTTCCCTTAAAGTCAGCTGGAGATTTAACGCCTGAGTCTTTACGGCAGGTCAACATCATGCCAGAGCGTTTAAAGGGTTGCGCGATGTTAACAAGCGGAACCCCCTTCTCGCGAGACGCCAATGCCGACGGCATCCAGTCAATGATCACATCGGCACTGCCGCCGGCGATGATCTGCGGCGGAGCAACATCAGGCCCACCTGGATTAATTGTCACATCGAGGCCAGCGTCTTTATAAAAACCCTTGTCCTTGGCAACGTAATAACCGGCAAACTGCGCCTGGGTTACCCATTTTAACTGCAACGTAACTTTATCTGCAGCTTGTGCTGAAAGCGCCGTAACACTGACTGCCAATGCGGCAACCGTTGATAATATTTTTTTCATCGTTCTTCCTCCACTGTTTTACAATTCGTTCGATCAACCATCTCGCCATCATCGGGTTTGACGATAGGAAGCATGCCAGAATGTGAACTTGCGCTCCAAGAGCGCCATCACACCGTAAAAAGTCGACCCGGCTATGGAGGCGACGACAATCTCCGCCCAAACCATATCGACATTCATCCGCCCCACCTCTGTTGAGATGCGGAAGCCCATACCGACAATTGGCGTGCCAAAAAACTCAGCAACGATCGCTCCGATCATCGCCAACGTCGAATTAATTTTAAGTGCATTAAATATAAACGGAAGCGCCACCGGCAGGCGTAACTTAAATAGATTCTGCCAGTATCCAGCGCCGTAGGAGCGCATCAAATCTTTCTCAAGCGCGCCTGCTTCCGAAAGCCCGGTCACTGTGTTCACCAGCATCGGGAAAAACGTCATGATAACAACAACCGCTGCTTTCGACTGCCAGTCAAACCCGAACCACATAACCATGATCGGTGCGACGCCAACAATTGGAAGGGCACTAACCAGATTACCGAGCGGCAGCAGCCCACGCTTCAGGAACGGCACCCGGTCAACCAGAATGGCAACGACAAATCCGGCGCCGCATCCCATGATGTATCCCGATAATACCGCCTTCATGAACGTTTGATAAAAGTCGGCGCGCAGTATATTGAGCGAGCCTGCGAACCTGATCGCAATTTCGCTTGGCGCCGGCAACAGCACGCGGGGAACATCAAACCCGGCGACGATGGCTTCCCATAGAAAGATCAACCAGCCGCCAAACAAAATTGGAATGATGACATCCACCGTTCGCTGCCGGTTTTTATCGAGCGACTTAAAAGCCGCGATACGATCGATGCCGCGCCAAATCAAAGCCCAGAGAGACAAAATGAACAACCAGAACGAAAGCGTTGTTTTACCAGAAAGGCCATAAGAATACAGTAATTCAAGTGCGGCCCAGGCGGCTAATATAACGACAATTAAAAGGCTGAGACCATCAATTGGAGTGGCCGCCTTTTTCCAGATAAACCACATTGATGTGACAATGACCAACGCCAAAGGTAAACCAAACATTATCGTATTAAAAACTGAGATCGGCTCGTTGGCTGAAAACACATTCACGCCAACTGCGCCAATAGAGGCACATAATGCGGCGGCGCAAAATTTGTCCACACAAGCGGTCATGATTGAATGCCCATCCGCTTGAGCGTCAGTTTTTCAATATACCCGATTAAAGTAACCATCAACGCGGCGACAAATGCGGCGGTTAACAGGGCCGACCAAATCTGAATGGTCTGGCCATAATAGGACCCGGCCAGCAACCGCGCCCCAAGCCCGGCTTGCGCCCCCGTCGGCATTTCGCCAACGATAGCACCAACAAGGCTGGCCGCCATTGCGACCTTTAGGCTGGTAAATAAAAAGGGCACAGAAGAGGGAAACCGCAACTTCCAGAACGTTTGCCATTTGCTCGCGTTATAGGTTGCAATCAAATCCATTTGCAAAACATTTGGAGACCGTAGTCCCTTGACCATGCCGATGGTGACCGGGAAAAAACACAAATAGGTCGAGATGATTGCTTTCGGCACCAAACCCTTAAGCCCGATGGCGCCAAGCACCACGATGATCATCGGCGCAAGCGCCAAGATCGGAATGGTCTGAGACGAGATCACCCACGGCATCAAACTTTTTTCCAATGTCGGTACATGGACGATGCCAACGGCAAGCAGTCCGCCCAAAAGAGTTCCAATGAGAAATCCGAGAACCGTTGTCGACAGGGTTACATAGGTGTGAAACACCAGACTTCTTTTGGACGTGACATGTTTGCCGAAAATCGTTTTGTTCATCTCCACCAAAACCTGGTGCGGGGCAGGAAGAACGGGACGATCCTGTTTCAGAGTTTCCTCAACCATCATACCAACCGACCAGTCGACGCTCGCGCGTTTAAAGACGTCGACCTGCCAGGGCGAATTGAGATAAACCGCGCCAGCATACCAAAGGATAATGATCGCCAGCACAATCACAGAAACCGGCCCGATGCTTCCGGCGAAGATACGGCCTATGAGACCAGATTGTACTGCGGAGGGATTAGTGGTCGTCATAACTGTGACCTGATCTCAAGCCTTCGCGCACACGATGCGCAATGTCCACAAATTCCGGTGATTCCCGAATATCCAAGGTTCGGTCACGGGGGAACCCGCACTCAATGACATCAATAATACGCCCTGGGCGCGGCGACATAACAATGATTTTGGTCGATAGAAATACAGCTTCCGGGATCGAGTGGGTGACAAAGACTACTGTCTTTTTCGTTTTATCCCATAACCGGAGCAATTGTTCGTTCAGATGATCGCGAACAATTTCATCAAGCGCGCCAAAGGGTTCATCCATCAGCAACAATTCGGATTCAAGGCAAAGCGCACGGGCGATTGATACGCGTTGTTGCATGCCGCCGGAGAGTTGCCAGGGAAACTTTTTCTCGAACCCGACAAGGTCAACCAATTCAAGATTTTTCGTAACGCGGGCATCCTGTTCCGATTTTGAAAGTCCCATAATTTCGAGCGGCAGGGCAACATTCTTTTCAATCGTCCGCCATGGATACAGAGCTGAGGCCTGAAATACGTAACCATAATCCCGGTTCAGGCGGGCCTTTTCCGGAGAAATTCCATTGACCGAAATTGTCCCGCCAGTAGATTTTTCGAGATCAGCAATAGCGCGCAGCAATGTTGTTTTGCCGCAGCCCGATGGTCCGATAAATGAAACAAACTCACCGTGATTGATCTCTAGGTCAATGTCGGACAACGCAAAAACCGGCCCGTCTGCCGTCTCAAACGTGAGAGACAGTTTCTCACAACTGACGACCGTAGAATTAGAAGTTTCTGACACGCGAGAGCTGCCCCCTGAAATTATTTCTGTTCCATTTTGTCCATCCACGGCATCAAACCACGTGACCAGCTTTGTCCAGAACAGCCCGAAGTAAAACATCCGAACCGGCAGTTATCCATTCCGGTTTCACATCTTCAACTTGGTTGTGACTGATTCCATCGATACAGGGAATGAAGATCATAGACGTCGGCGCGACACCGGCCATATAACACGCATCATGCCCGGCACCCGAAACCATCTCGCGCGACGAAAACCCGCAATCTTTGGTTCCTTCACGAACCGCATCAATGCAACTGTCATCAAAATGGATCGGCGCATAATAAAAAATCTGCTCAAGTTCAAGGCCAAGACCAATACCGTCGCAGATATTTTTTACGCCGGAGCGCATGGCTTCATCCATTTTCGCCAGCACGTCATCATCAGGATGACGGAAATCTATGGTCAGAAACACATGACCAGGGATAACGTTCCTAGAATTGGGGTAGGAATTAATCATGCCGACGGTGGCGCAAGCAACGGGGGCATGATCGAGACCAATTTGATTAACCAGTTGCACAATGCGCGCGGCGCCCAGCAAGGCATCTTTGCGCCGGTTCATAGGCGTTGGCCCAGCGTGCGACTCAACGCCGGTCAGGTTAAGTTCGTACCAGCGCTGGCCTTGGGCATCGGTTACAATACCAATGGTTTTTTCTTCGGCTTCAAGAATTGGCCCCTGTTCAATATGGGCCTCAAAATAGGCATGAATGTCGCGGCCGCCAACCTCCTCCGTACCCGCATAACCGATACGCTCGAGCTCTTCGCCCATGGTTTTACCGTCTTGGTCTGCCCTTGAGAGGCCATATTCCAATGAGAACTCACCAGAGAACACACCGGAGGCAACCATTGCAGGTGGGAAACGCGAGCCTTCTTCATTGGTCCAGACAGCAACCTCAATTGGCCGTTCCGTCTCATACCCGAGATCATTTAAACTGCGCACAACTTCCAGTCCGGCAAGAACACCAAATACGCCGTCAAACCGGCCACCCGTGGGCTGCGTATCAAGGTGACTGCCGGTGACGATTGGTGCGAGATCATTATTGCGGCCCGCCCGGCGGGCAAAAATATTGCCCATTTTATCAACCTTGATTGTGCAGCCAGCGCTTTCGCACCAACCAACAAACATATCCCGGCCCTGTTTGTCGAGATCCGTCAGGGCAAGGCGGCAACTACCACCTTTTTCCGTCGCTCCAATTTTTGCCATCTCGGCAATTGTACCCCAAAGGCGTTCACCGTCGGTTCGAAGGTTCGGATTATTAGCCATGGCATGTGCTCCCAAGTTTGGTCGAATTTGTTTTAATTCAGATCGAACAGCGGATCGTAGGTTTCCGGCCTGCGATCCCTGAAGAACTGCCAGTTGTTTCTGATCTCGCGGATCATATCCATATCCATGTCGTGAATGATCAACTCGTCCTTATCGCGGCTGGCGATTTTCTCGATCTCGCCGCGCGGATTAACAAAATAGCTCTGGCCGTAGAACTCACCAATATTCCACGGTGCTTCCGTACCAACTCTGTTGGTCGCTCCGATATAACAGCCGTTTGCTACCGCGGATGCGGGCTGCTCCAGTTTCCATAAATATTCGGAAATACCGGCAACCGTGGCCGATGGGTTGACGATGTACTCGGCCCCATTAAGCGCCAGCGCGCGCCAGCCTTCGGGGAAGTGACGGTCATAACAGATGTAGACGCCCAATTTACAATACGCCGTCTCAAATACCGGCCAGTCCGAAAATCCGGGTTTGAAGAAGAATTTTTCCCAAAACCCACCAACGTGCGGGATATGGGTTTTGCGGTATTTCCCCATGTAGGTCCCGTCGGCATCAATCACGGCTGCGGCATTATAATAAACGCCGGTGATGTCTTCTTCGTAAATCGGCACGACAATGACCATGTTGTGTTTTTTGGCGTATTCCTGCATCAGGCGGGTGGTATGCCCATCCGGAATTTTTTCTGCCGCGCCGTACCACTTGCTGTCCTGGCTCGGACAGAAATAGGGCTGGGTAAAAACTTCCTGAAAACACAGAACCTGCACGCCTTGGGCGCCGGCTTCGTCAATCAGGGGGATATGCGCGTCCAGCATCTTGTCACGGATTTGTTCAGGCGACATTGACGTATCACCCTTAAGGCCCATTTGGATTAATCCGCCGCGCAATTTTGACATAAGTCTTCTCCCTGCTTGCCAAGCCGCCGTCGATCATAATGCGGCTCACTTTATGGGGGTACGGTATCCCCCTCACCTGTTTAATATCGGACCCGCTTACGATCTTTGTCGTATCAAGCGATTTTGTTGATCCATTTTTAATTTGACCAATTGGTCAAGATTAGGTTAATCCTTAGTTGACCGATTGGTCAAGAGGTTTGTCATCTGAACCCTAGGGATTTAATGGATACCCAAAGCCCACGGCGCAACGGAACGCAAAAAGCAGCCATTCGTTTCGAGAATGAGCGTATCATTCTGGATGCTGCCGAAGACGTTTTTGCCCATTACGGTTATGAAGGCGCAACGACGAGCCGCATTGCAAGGTTAGCCGGAATACCAAAAGCCAACCTGCATTATTATTTCCCAACTAAGAAAGATCTCTATCGCCGGGTGATCGATAATATTTTTAATATCTGGCTGGATGCTGCTGATAGTTTCGATAGTTGCGATGATCCGGTGGAAGCAATCACCCGCTATATAAGCACCAAGATGGATATCTCGCGCGATAATCCGAAAGGCTCGAAAGTATGGGCCAATGAGATCATTCAACGCGCGCCGATCATTCAGGATTATCTCGAGACCACATTAAAAACCTGGACCGACGGCCGCGCCGCGGTCATCCAGCAATGGGTCGATGACGGCAAACTTGCACCGATCGAACCCAGTTATCTGCTCTATATGATTTGGGCCACAACCCAGCATTATGCCGATTTTGGCCATCAGGTCATGACCTTGAACGACGGCAAGGATCTTACTGATAAGCAGTTCAAACTGGCCAAAAAAAATGTCACCGATATTATCCTGCGCGGTATCGGCGCCATTAAATAACCGCTGAAATTTGATCATTCAAATGATGCTGTTTGAAGAAGTGCGTGACTGGATTTGGGGTGCAGAGTATCAATGATACAGACCCGCACCTATATGGACATTCCGGCATGACGCCTGTGAACACGGCCCGCGCATCCAAAACCAAAAAAAGAACCCGCATTCAACTTGAAAAAGAAGAACGTATTCTCGATGCGGGTTTACAAATTTTTTCCGCGTTCGGTTTTCGGGGCTCAACCGTTGATCAGATTGCCGACGTCGCTGGTATGTCAAAACCCAACTTGCTGTATTATTACCGCCGCAAACACGACCTATATCTTGCGGTGCTGAACCGAACACTTGAAATGTGGCTTGATCCGTTGGAAGAAATAGATGTTAACGGCGATCCAAAAACAGAGATTAGCCGTTACATCTCACGCAAAATCGAAAGTTCCAGACTTTACCCGGAAGCCTCTCGTTTGTTTATTGGCGAAATTCTTCAAGGCGCGCCCCTTCTGAAACCGGTGCTTGAAACCCGGGTGCGTAAACTTGTTGAAACCAAAGCCAAGGTTTTCGAGACCTGGATCAGCCAGGGGAAAATTACTGCCATTGACCCCTACCACCTGATTTTCATGATCTGGTCAGCAACCCAGCACTACGCCGATTTCGAAACCCAGATCAACGCGGTGTTGCCCGAGGACCGTAAAGGCGATGCCTTATTTACGGATGCCAATCAGGCCGTAAACGCGATTATCCTGAACGGTATCCTGCCGCGCAACTAGAGCAATTCCCGAGTAAATTGGTTTAATTTACGACGACGTAATTGCGTATTCACAAAAGGTTACAATTGTCGAATTACAATAGATTGTAAACCGATAATTGTAACTGGTTAGGGCGGTTCCGGCGATCTAAAATTCGCCGGAACCGCTTTAATCCATCCGTTGCAGCAAAATCATCGCCAGAACGGTTACGCCAATGCCCGCCAATACGGAATAATCCGGAAACCCGGTCTGAACCGCCGCCATGCTGACAACAAGGCCGGGGGTCAGGTAGGTATAGGCCATAACTTTTGCCGGCGGCAGGTTCAGGCTGGAAAATTTTGCCAGATAAAAGGTCCCGGCTGTATTAAAAAACGCGAGATAACCGATCGCCACGAAAACCATCGTATCGATTTGTGGCCAGTCCGTTGCGATAATTTTTTCAGCCCCAAAAAGTGCCAGCAAAACCGTACCGGATACCAATACCCAAAAGGTTAGCGCCAGTGTACTCTCCCCGCGGTGCAGTTTTTTGATCAATGGCGCATAGGTTGAAAATGACAAAACACCCGCAGCAAATATCAGCTCACCCGGCCCCAGATCAAAAGCAAGCAGCGCGTCCAGAGACCCGTCAAACAGAACCCAAACAGCTCCCAGACTACCAATAACCAGCACGGCAATTTGCCGGACACTAACGCGAATGCCCATCAATATAAATCCGACCAACCCGCTGGTTAACGGCAGCAGGGTAAAGACCGCCCCGGTTTTAACAGGCGTGGTCAGTATCAGAGCTTCGAACATCAGAATAAAAAATATGACGATTGATAGACTGATCAGAGAATACCGAACAAAGTCCTTTGGTCCCGGCAGGACGATTTTTTCGTTCATCGCAAGGATCACGGCGAAAACCACCGTCGCCAGCAAAAACCGCACAAACGTCAGGACGACGGGATCAATCTGATGGGCTATAACTTTGCCAACCGGAAACGACGTCGCGACCAGAACTGCATATAATAACATGGCACAATGGGCGCGGGGCATTGCGCCCGCGCCCAGTTGTTCTTTCACCGCAATGTCCCCCGTTTGCCCGATACCCGTTCGACCTGAACTGTAATCGGCTGAATTATAATCGCCTGGCTACTCGGCGGCAACGGCCTGCGGGTTATTGGGATGGGTCGTCCAGTTGGCGTAGGTCGGATCAATCGGTTTTTTCGTCCGTGGATCGGTGCCTTCCGTCATTTGCTCGAGCGTGATGCAGTTTTCAACCGGGCAGGTGATGACGCAGAGATTGCAGCCAACACATTCTTCATCAATGACCTGAAACTTACGCTGTCCGTCAACCGTATGGGTAATCGCCTGATGTGATGTATCCTCGCAGGCAATGTGGCAGCGCCCGCATTTGATGCACAAATCCTGATTGATATTGGCTTTGGCAACGTAATTGAGATTAAGGTACTGCCAGTCGGTCACGTTCGGCACGGCCGCACCGGCGAATTGATCAACCCGATCATAGCCTTTCTCAATCATCCAGTTTTTCATGCCATCCGTGAGCTCTTCAATAATTTTGAACCCGTAGACCATTGCTGCGGTGCAGACCTGAACATTCCCAGCGCCAAGGGCCATAAACTCAACCGCGTCTTTCCATTCGGTGATGCCGCCAATACCGGAGATCGGCAGGCCCTGGGTTGCCGGGTCGCGGGCAATCTCCGCCACCATATTAAGCGCAATTGGTTTAACCGCCGGGCCGCAATATCCGCCGTGGGTGCCTTTACCGTCGGTCGTCGGCATTGGCGCCATCTGGTCGAGATCAACACCGACAATCGAGTTGATTGTATTGATCAGGGAAACCGCGTCCGCGCCGCCCTCTTTCGCCGCGCGGGCAGGGAACCTGACGTCCGTGATGTTCGGCGTTAGTTTGACAATCACCGGCATGCGCGTGTGTTTTTTGCACCAGCGCGTAACCATTTCAATATATTCCGGCACCTGGCCAACGGCTGCGCCCATGCCGCGCTCCGACATGCCATGCGGGCAACCGAAATTAAGTTCGATGCCATCCGCGCCAGTGTCTTCGACCAGTGGTAAAATGTACGTCCAGGACTCCTCGTCACACGGCACCATCAGGGAGACCACAACAGCCCGGTCAGGCCACGCTTTTTTGACAGCTTTGATTTCTTCCAGATTAATGCCGAGCGGCCGGTCTGAAATCAGTTCAACATTGTTAAACCCGGCAAGGGTCCGGTCCGAGCTGTGGATCGCTCCGTAGCGTGGGCCGTTGATGTTGACAACATGTGGGTCAAGCCCAAGGGTTTTCCAAACAACGCCGCCCCAACCTGCTTCGAAGGCCCGGGTAACATTAACTTCGCGGTCGGTTGGCGGCGCGGAGGCCAGCCAGAACGGATTCGGCGACTTGATGCCTAAAAACTCTGCGCGTAAATCAGCCCCTGAATTTCCCATGGCCTTAAGCTCCTTGCTGCAAAAATTGGTGAATGGACCCCGCCGCGATTTTTCCGTCTTCAACCGCGGCAACGGTAAGATCTTCGCCGCCGGTAACGCAGTCCCCGCCCGCCCAGACATCGGGAAAACTGGTTTTGCGGTCCGCGTTTATGACAATACGGCCCCCTTCAAGATCAAGCGGCGCGCTCACGTCCGTCAGCGGCTCAGAGACAACTTTCTGGCCGATTGCTTTGAACACCATGTCGGCCTCAATGGTAAATGTATCGTCACTAACGTCGAGTTTTCCGGCAGCATTCAGGCTGGTACGGGCAAAGTCCATGGAGACCAGGTTACCATCCTCTGTATTGAGCCGAACGGGGGCAGACCATTCCTTGATTTTAACCCCGTTGATCTGCGCCAGTTCCTGCTCGTAGCTGCTGGCCGGCATTTGATCTTTGCCGCGGCGATAGACGATGGTGACATCTTCCGCGCCGATCAATTTACTCTGCACGGCAATATCAACCGCCGTCATGCCGCCGCCAATAACAATCACCCGGCGGCCAACCTGTAGGCTGCTGGGGTCATCGGACTGGCGCAGATCAGATATATAATCAACTGCATCAAGCACCCCGGCGCTGTCCTCATTATCCATACCAAGCGCATTAACCCCGCCCATACCAATCGAAAGAAACACCGCATCATACTTATCGCGCAGTCCATCCAGCGAACAGTGCTCGCCAAGACGTTGCCCGTATTTAATATCAATACCGCCAAGGCCTACAATAAAGTCGACTTCGCGCTGGGCAAAATTATCAACGGTTTTATAGGCCGCGATGCCGAACTCATTCAGCCCGCCCAGTTTTTCCCGCGCATCAAAAATCGTCACGTCATGCCCGTTCAGGGACAAGCCATGGGCACAGGATAGTCCAGCCGGACCACCACCAACCACGGCAACAGATTTCCCGGTGCTGGCCGCGCGCTCAAAAACGGTTTCGCCTGAGGCGAGTAGATGGTCGGTGGCATAACGCTGAAGCCGCCCGATCTTGATCGGCTTGTCTTCCTTATCATTACGCACACAAACCTGCTCGCAGAGCGTTTCGGTCGGGCAGACCCGGGCGCACATGCCGCCCATGATGTTTTGATCAAAAATTGTCGTCGCCGCGCCTTTGGTATTGCCGGTCGAGATCTGGCGAATGAACAGTGGCACATCAATGCTTGTCGGGCACGCCTGCACGCACGGCGCGTCATAACAAAAATAACATCGGTCGGCTTCGGCGGAGGCCTGAAAATCGGTATACAGCGGGTGAAGATCGCCAAGGTTTTCCGCCGCCTGATCGGATGATATCCGCCCAGCTGCAATATCGCCGACGATTGTCGTCGTGCCCATTTCCAAGTCTCCCATTTTATCTTTTCTTAAAATATTTATCATTTGGACAAAATTTTGATCAAAAGTCAAGGGTTGGGTGTGATGGCCGTTCTATCGTCATACCAACCTTTTCGCCCGGGCGCGCATCAGAGCTTGCTGTTTAGCACACAGACGGTCGCGCCCGTTCTATTAAAACGGGTAAAATATCAATAACTGGTTATCTGATGCGCTGATTAATATCTGCCCGGTAATAATGAACACCCCGGATACTGGGTCTGAAACGTCGACCTATCAATCTCTGGTGACGTGTTTGCAGTAGGGGAACACCTCTTGAGCCCATGGGTTACCAATCTGCAAGCGGGATTTAGTTGGGTATGGACCGAGTAGATAAAGGTGACGAAAAACATCTCCTGTTGGCCGCTCTTCGATTTTGAATTAGATTATTCTCGCAGTTGCTATCGAAGGATGAGGTTGATGAATAATGCCGAATGAAGCGCGTTACAGCCTGATTGATATTTATGCGCAACCATACCTCTCTGATTTGCACGCGGCTTTTGATTATTGGCAAATGATCAAGGGGAATACCCGGCGATTTGCAGCATCGTGGCAGGAATTCGACCTCATGCAGCTACCGCTTAATGTCGTCCCGCGAGTCTGTGTTCTTGACGTTGTTCCCGAGGGGCCGGATTTTTTGTACCGATTTTGGGGCACAGCGATAACCGCAATGCACCACTACGATTTGACCGGTCAATCTGTGCTTAACCTGACACCCGAACATTTCGCGGCGTGCATTTGGAAACAATACTGCGCTGTACTTGAAACACGAACACCACTTGGGTTTCTAACCGAGGTCCCTCTCAACGACGGAAGATTCAGCTATTATGCGACGGTTCGTTTCCCTTTATCGTCTGATGGCATCTCCATCGACAAGATCCTCAGCGTCGAGGACTATGGCACAGAAAACGGACAATTGTCGAAGCTGTTTGAAACCGTATGGCTCGATAGCATAGGACCGGATGCCAACGTTTAAGTGCCGATGGCATAAAAACCAGCTTTCAAATAGAATACCAAATACACGCCAATTATTGTTGAAGACTGCTTCGGGGCATCTTCAGCCCAAATTTCCATCCAATATTCTGGCCGTTATCTACACAACAGCAGTCTCAATTTTTGAATGCCGTATTTCCTGCTTGCCTCCGATTCTTCTTTCATCCAACTAAAACTATATTGGGTCTTCAACAATATAGGGACGAAAATAACAGAATTTGATGATAACTATTTGATATTTATGGATCTTTTGAATTTAAGTTAAAGCCGTTCCAGGCGTGAGATGAAAAAAGGAAACTATTGTTGGAGCCCTAGAAAAAGCCTGGAATAACACCATAAAATTACAGCTTCTTTGTGATGCACAGTGGCGATATAGCAGAACGACTTTAATTTGATTCAAAGTCCCTGATCCCTGAAAAGCACCTCAATATCGCAGTCGTTTTTTCGTCGGA